>OBXJ01000254.1_pt1 | contig 45099 bp, 70 predicted proteins | sample 1495401 | NCBI WGS metagenome assembly OBXJ01 (sample SAMEA2580149, study PRJEB22360) | human gut metagenome | biome: human gut; feature: human-associated habitat; material: faeces | place: Denmark | collected 2008/2010 | reverse complement strand
AGCCAAGGTGGTAGACCGTATGCTGTTCCAGCAGGGTATATTCGCTGCCGGAAGGCTTTGCCAGTTCGTGTTGTACAAAGCGATAAGGAGCGCCGCTCTGGGCCGTTTCCAGCGACCAGACACCCCGGTCTACCTTGTTGGGAACGACATCACCGTTATAGTCGAACTGATAGAATTTCTCGGCAATGACCGTCTGTGCAACGATGCCAACATCTTCGGTTGTCACCGGCAGTTTTTCGAGTGCCTTGATGTTAGGGAGTTTTCCGATTGTAAGCGCATAGTTGTAGTCCTCCAATATCGGCTTATAGACATTGGACAAGAACATAATCCGACCTTCTCGCGAAGAAATCATCCACGACTGCGCCCGCCCGTTAAAGCCGCCTGCCTCAGGAAGCGTACTGTTACCCCTGCGGGTTACGTTGTAACCGGCCAAAGGCGGATAGTTCGTGCCGCCCGGCACTTCGCTGTCCGGATAGAGCACGACCGTTATGCTGTTCTCCTGCGCATTGGTGGCAAGAATACGCATCCAACTGGTGTAATACTCGGAACCGCCCGTTAGTAATGTATTAATGATGGAAAAGCAGACATCATTCTCCTGGAACTTCATGAAGTCGAAGTCCGTGCGTTTCTCAATGCTCAGACGGTAGGTATTTTCTCCCAAATCCTCCACGGATTCTATCTTGCCAATCTCGGTAAAGGAGTAGTCAGACTCCATTCCTTGAATCTGGTTTATTATCAAGTCAAGCACTGACAGTGAACCGCGCACTTCCAACCGTTCTACCTGTGCCCGGCCATCAGGAAATATCCCTGCACCCTTGCCGGCAATCATACTGTCTACAAACTTGCCGAACTCGCCGCCTGCGAGGAGTTTCAAAAGATATTCAGTCTTATCAGACTTGTCTTTCCTTAAGAAAGAGACCAAAGACCTGCGTGCCGAGAATACATTGCTGTCGGAAGGGGCTGTCGTATCGTTCGTCCTGATTATATAGACCCCGTTTCCGCCGCCGGTATATGTCTGCCCCTTGTAGGTCAGGGAATCAATCTTGTCTTCCATATCCCCGATACGGGAATAGGGCATGCTCTCACCGATTATGTATGCAGGGCTGTCCCAGGGCTTGTCAAGATTGAACTCCCAGCCGAGTATGCGGCTGTCGCGCCCGTTCTCAAAAAAAGCCCTGTTTACAAGGAACACTTTCTGTCCGAACTCATAGAAGCGTCTCAGCCAGTCGTTATACACCCATTCGGAATCAAGGGTCGTGTTATATGTACCGTCATCCCTTTTGCGTCGGTCAGCATACTCCTGCGCCTTTCCCTTAAGCTCCTGTTCGGCTTCTGAGGTATATCTGTCAGACACAAGCTGGATGTTGAAACCGGAAAGGACATACTCGTCGCCGTTTTCCGGACGAAGGGTATCATCGGGAAGCATACGCCCGTAATCCTCGTTTCTCACGATTTCCCAAAGCTGCGCGCCGCGCATGTCGTCTTTGGGGTCGGGATTGAAAATGACACCGAATTCCATGCCGTTAAGTTTGCCGGCCAGGAACCGGATTCTCAGTTCCTGGCCTTCGATAAGATATTCCTCCTTGAACTCCAGCCCGGTATCCTTGTAGCGGTAGTAGGTGACGGTCTCTTTCGTGCCGTTCTCGTCCTTCACCTCTTCGGTGCGGGTATGCACGTCGGATAATGTGCCCGTACGCCTGGGATAGACATTTTCAAATACGACAATGTCCTCTATCGCCTCCTCTTCGGACATGTCGGGATACACATCAATGTAAGGTGTGTCCGCTGGAAGCATCAGCCTGCGCTGGACTACGCCGTTGACAACCGTCTGCTCGTCCACGGGACGGTAGTCTGCCGGGATATTCCGGGTAGAGCCGAACGCATAGATTCTGGTCGCATAAGTACCTTTGCTGTCGCTGCGGGTCATGGCTGACGCTTCAACCCCTAACTCGATTCTGACGGAATCACCATATTCATTTCGCCCAAAATGGATTATGTTATCCGTTATCCAGCAGTCACAGTCCCATTTCTCCTTATCGGCCATGGAGAACAGGGCGTCAAGAAGGTTCATATTGTCGTACCTCATCGCAACGGCCTTGTTCTCCACTGTGGAATCTATGCTGAACTCAAACTCTTTTCCCTTGTATGTATATCCGAGTGCCTTCAGGTTGCGGAGGAATACGCCGAGCTGCACGTCAAGGGGTGCGGTCAGAGACCATGAAGCCTCATGACCGGCATGTTCGGGAGTGTACTTGAAAATCTTGTTCTTCCACTTCCAGTAATACGCGTCCATCCGCAGCTCATAGTCATATCCCCCGGTAGAAGCGTTGAAGGCAGGTTTCTGCAAATCCACTATCTCATAGACCTTGGACAGCAGTCCGCCCAGGGACTCGTCAAGCACTCCCGACAAATCCACGTAGTCGCCGAGCTTGAAATACACCGGGTCGGGAACGCTGAACGGAAGGATGATATAGTCTTCCTTCATCAGGGTAAACCTGCCTTTAGCCCCGGCATTAATGGGGGTCGAAAATCTTGTCTTACCGGATATGTCTTTGATGTCTACCATAACGCATCCAAAGTTCGCAGATAAAAAAAAGAGTGCCCTATTTTGGACACTCATATACACGACAATAAACCCAATGTCGTGAATTAGGTTCTGTTTGCTGGGTTCGGCTCGTTAAACTTGGCTGAAATTTTTCCGAAAGTCTGGTCTAAACTCTGTGCATAAGCAACGCTTTTCCCAAGATAAATCAGATGATAAATCTCATTACTGTTAGCCGGAACTTGAATATCAACCACACCTTTATACAATTCTTCAAAGAAAGCTTTTTTCTTTGCTTGATAGTCGGATTGGGAATTTCCTTCAATTGTAAAAGAAAGTGTTATTTCCCGTTCATCTATTTTGGGGTCATTGATTATCACACGTTTTCCATGTTCCAACCGGGACTTATTTTCTATAAATTCTTTCATGGGTGATGATGCCCCAAGTACATCAAGAAAGCCCTCTCCCATTCTTACCCCCCATGTTGTGTAGGCGTCTTGGGTATTTATCAATAAATCTGACATAGTTTATAATTTAGATGTATTGTTTTTCACTTCTGCCATATCTTTCTGAATTTGAATGATTGGTTTTACAATAGCTCCTGTATTTTCCGAAATCTGAACCAATTCAAGATAAGATTGTGCTATCAAATCTCGCGTATCATCAGCGATATTCCTTGTTTCCGTATTTATGGAAAGTAGAGCATCTGCTTTTACTGTCAGTAGATTAAGTGATTGAGATTGAATAATATTCTGATTCTTTATCTCTTCTCCTGCAATCTGCAATGCTGTAAACCGCCCGTTCAACTCTTCGCCGGTATCTTGACTCATTGCCTGAAAGCCTTTGGATGAAGCTGACTGCGATGTTGTTTCTTGCGAAATTTTATCATATCCGGTTGCTGCGGCAAGCTCATCACGAAGCTTCATGGCCTCTTCCACCATTTCGTTCCAACCCATAAAATCTCCGTCGCCATTCAGCAATTTATCCATTTCACCAGGGTCTAATTTACCATCATTTTCCATGGAATTACCAAATCTGTCATACCATGCCCTCAGCTTGTCACTAAACTGTTCACCGATGGCATTTGACAGCATTGCCTGCATGAAATATTTGGATATGTCATCAGCAACATCCTCAGCACTCTTCTCCATATCCATCAGACTGCTTACAAAACTGTCATACATGGAATCGAATGACATTCCGGTCAGACCCTCATAAAGATTATCGGTCAACTCCTCCAGTTTGCCGGCCTGCTCAATATAATCATCAAGTTTATCGGTTACACGTTCACCATAACCACCTTTCCCGGCATTCTGCATCTTTGTCCATATATCAACATTACTACGGAGTTTTTCCATCTCTTCAGGTGTCAGCTCCCATAATGAAGAAGTTCCGGTAAAATTCTTGTTTATGTTCTGTTGAATCCATTTCAAGTCTTCGGCAGACCATCTCATGTAGTATTGCCAGCTCTTATGTGAATTATGGTAACCTGCCTGTTCACGGGCGATATTCAGATAATTGGAGTTCTGCTCTTTCTGGTATTCATAAGCACTTCTATACGCAGCTACGGATTTCGTTCCTTTGCTTGCCTTTATCTCATCTGTCAATGATTCGATAGAAGTCTGTAGCGTCTCGTTACGGTCGGCAAGACGATTAATGGAATCCTGTACCTCCTTTGCATTGCTTCCACTCCAATTAATTACCCCACCTAATGATGTGATACTTGTCAAAGCTCCTTTTATTGTTTGCAAACCACCAGTAACAATAGACATTGGTTTCATTAGGTCTATACTTCCAAGTCCATCCAACATCTCGCCAAACCCGGACATTGTTCCCTCCAACCATTCAGGTGTTTTTGTACCAAGCGTTTCCATGATACCGATAACTTGATTACCGGCATCGACATATTGACCTATCTCATCAACGCCATGATGTAAAACGGTAGTAGCTTCCGATATCGCTTTCTGTTTGTTGTTTTTTGCGCTTTCAAGAGTAGCCTTTGCATTCTTCTTTTCTTCGTCTGTACCTTCTTTGAGCGTTTTGTTATACGCTTCCTGCGCTTCACGTTGAGCATCAGTGGCATCTTTAAGGGATTTAAAGGAAACAGACATAGCTTCAAAAGGATTGCGTTCTGAAACCTTATCATCAATCCTTTCGATAGCATCTACCAGTTCTTTAAGGTTTTCAGGAGATAAATCCTTTTGAGATGATATAAAGTCTTTAAGGTTAACTTTCAACTTTTTCAAAGTATCAGTAGAAACCTTGTCAAGATTACCAAAGACTTGTTCCCAATTCATATTTTTCTTGAATTGTTCAGCATCAAGTTTGAATATATCTTCATTCTTGATTTCTGTACGCTTCTCAACGCTTCGGTCTATTTTGGCTATTTCACTGGCATCACCTTTGGCTTCCGCTTTCTTACGGGCTTCCTGCAATATTGAAATATCATCATTAAATTTCTTTTCAATGGCAAGACGTTCATCGGCATAAGACAAATAGTGCTCTGCCAAATCCTTATATATTTTTTCATTACTGATAATGGCTATCTTGTATAGTTCATCGTAATAGTTTTGCTCATCATCAGACAGCTTTATATCGGTGGCATCAAAAGACTTGCCTTTCTTCTTCGGATTAGCTTCCCATGCAGCGCGAGCATCCTCAACTTTCTTCCGCAAAGCATCTTTTTTTTGTCGGTCAATAGCCTGCATCTCCTTTTCAAAGTTGAGTTCCATTTCAGCAATAATCTTGGCAGAACCTTCATCCATAGCTTTGATTCGGGCTTCATCAACTTCCATCTGCAAATCTTCGGCAGAACGTTGCTGTTCTAATGATTGCTTATCAAGGAGGGCATTATATTTATCAGTCTGCTTACGAAGTTTCTCGGTTTGATTATCTTGTTTGGTTAATGAACTTCCGGTAATACCACCTAAATTTTTATAGGCTTTTTCAGTTGTTTCCGCCCGTTTCTTAGCCTCTTCATACTGCTTTGAAGTAAACTTGGATTTATCCTTTTCTATTTCAGAAAGTTTCTTCTTAGCATCATCCCAGTCTTTCTTTGCTTTCTCATAATCCTGCTTGTAGGTAGTAGGGGATTTCTTTTTAGCCAATGCTCCATTAATTGAAGAAATAACGCTTTCTAAATCTCCACCTTTAACCATCATCCCGTTTACAACAAAACCATTGCGTTTGGATGCAGACGATTGAGCAAGTTTCAATTCCGCTTCAAGCTTCTCCTTAGAATAGTTTTTAAGATTGGATTTGTAAGCGGAAATATTATCATCCAACATGTCTTTCTGATACTTTTTTAAAAGTTCAGAGTTTTTCTCCATTTGCTCACGCACCTGTACGTATGACTGATTACCAGAAAACAATTTCCATATTTCTTTATCAGAATCAGACATATTCTTCCGTAAATCGGAATTATCAAATAGCTGCAAATATCTCCGTTGATTAACAATCGTTTGTTTTAGAGCATTATAATCATCTCTCCTGCCTTGAACAGAACGCCTTGAATCTTCTTCGTTTATTTTTTGCTTCAACTTCAAGATATCCTCCAACTTTAGCTTTTCAATATCGTATTGTTCGAAAATTTTAGGGTATTCTTTACGAAGTTCTTCTAATGATTTTTGCCGAGTAAGAGTAGCCAAACTCTCATCACGAGCAGCCGTCAATAATTCCTCGATTTTCAGCTTGTGTTCCTGTTCTTTTTTTAATGCTGCATCTTTAATGCCGTTATATTCTTTTTGAGCACGAGCGGCAGCAGTTGTACTGTCAGACATTGCCCACATAGTAGCTGTTAATCCAACAACCACCGTAGCCAATGCTACATAAGGATTAGTAAGCATAGCAGCATTTAAAGCCAACTGCGCCTTTCTTGCTAATAAACGGGCATTGGTAAGTCCAATCTCCACAAGAGTATGTTTACTTTCGGCAGCAGTAACAAGCATCACTGCGGTCCGGTATGTACCATAAGTAACCACTAATCCAGCCAAGACCTTACCTACTGTTTCATAATTCTGAATCAACGAAGTTGTCATTTGAATACCGTCCATGATAACACTTTCCGACTTAGTTCCCAATTCGTTAAACACGGAATCCAAAGCATCCTGCATCATAGACAACTGACCATTGATAGTCTTTGAAGCATTCTCAGACATATTATAGAACTTACCACCTGCGGAAGTTGCATCAATGAATGCCTGTTGAACCATTTCAGCGGAAACAGCACCTTTGGACATTTCATCTTTCAAAGTTGCGATAGATTTTCCGGTCTTTTCGGAGATAATCTGTAACGGGTTGAATCCAGCGTTTATCATTTGATTCAAATCCTGCCCCATAAGTTTACCCGCTGCTGACATCTGTGAAAATGCCAAAGTCAGCGAATTGAACTTACTGGATTCCCCCATAGAAATATCACTAATGGCTTTCAAGTATTTGATAGTGTCTTCTGCTTGTATGTTAAATCCAAGCATCATCTTTTCTGCTCCAACCATATCTGACATAGTAAGTGGAGAAATCTTAGCCAGCTCCTTGATTTGCGGAATCAGTTGCCCTGCCATATCCTTTCCAACCATAGTCTCAATAGCGGTCTGCATGGATTGAAATTCTCCACGAACACGAATTATTTCAGAACCTAATGCCTTTAATACTCCAGCACCACCAATAACCGCCAATGCTTTCTTCCAAGAAATAGCGATACCGTTGTTACTTTCTACGATTTCCTTAGCATTATCATTGTAAAGGGCGTATTCATCCCGAAGTTTCTTTACGGAAAGACGCGCTTCGGCTTGTTGTTGGGTTAATCCAAATAAAGCCGCCTTTTCTTCATCAAGAGCTTTGCGGGCAGCATTGTATTCTTCTAACTTGCCATTTGCTGATAACGGATTCCTTTTCAATGCTATACGATAAGCATCCCCAAGTCGTTTTACATCCGCTTCAATATCCTTAACTACCGCTTTTTGAGCAAGAATCTTCTCTGTGAATCCATTCACTACCTGAGAGGCATCGAAGATTTTCCTTTTGAATCCTGTTTCCATCTCTGCTCCAGCTTTGGCTGCATTAGTCACCAACTCATCCAATCTTTGGTTGGATGTAGCAAGTTGGGCATTCAAAGCCTTGAAAGCAGCAGGAGACTGCGTGCCATCCATGCTCATTAACTCCTGCTTTAATTTTGCAATTTCATTACGAAGTCTTACAACTTCTTCCCAGTCACTACCTACCTTAAAATATAATTTCGCCATATCTATTTCTTTTTCCTACGATTAGCCAATTCCTTACCACTGATTCTATTCACCTTCTGACCACCATATACTGCGTGTAATTTATCCCGTTGCATCATCAGCAGATTCCGATAAGGGATAATCTCAAACACTTCTGTATAACTCAGATGCAGCGTGTCAATCAAATGGGCTATCTGCCCGAAGAACGTTGTGTTTCCTACTGTTTCGGTTTTGCTGCCAGCATCGACACGTTCCTCATCGAGCTGACACACTGAAAAACCGAAATATCCATCATAGAGAAACAGACTTCCAAGGCATCTTTGACTTCTTCAAAAGTGCCGTTCTCCAATTCTTTGACCAAACTATCATTCCCGCAGATGAAGCATGAAATACCTTTCAGCATATCTTCAGTAGCTTCAGGAAGCTCTTTAATAGCTTCCATGACATTATCTCCAGTCATGCCGATATTGGAAAAATGATGAATGGCACGACAGATAATTTTAATTGTAGGAGGTTTAATAGTATAAACCATCCCTCCTATCTCCACATTCATGAAATCCAACCCTAACAAAGCATCAGAAACCGTTTTTGCTGCTTGATTCATATTCTTAAACTAAAAGGGGGAATGGTATATATCCATCCCCCGGTTATCACTCTTGTGCTTTTACCAATGTTATCTCTTTTTTAAGAGTGGTATCAACTTCAGAAGGAGTGGTTTTAATATCTCCTGACTGAGTGACGTACCCCACTTTCGACACTTCATAGTGAACGGTAGCCCCAGCATTCACCTGCTTTGACTTGACCGTTGCACCGTCCAGCTTTACGGTCGCATCGGAAGGAGTAGGTACAATGGTTACTGTAGTTCATGCCTGCAAAGCTTTAATCTGCCCCTCTTCGTAGTTATACTCAGAAGAAACACCTTCGATTCCCGGTTCCTGCACCAAGCCTTTTACAGCGATTGCAATTGCCTTATCCGTATTGGCTTCACGGGAAACAATACGGCATTTTGGGAAGATGAACCATACATCATCATCGGTCAGACAGAACAATGCTTTGTTGATAATAACTTTATTCAAAGCACGCTTCCAACCCACATCTTTAGATGTTGCCTGAATAACATCGCCACCCATGAACGCTTTCTTGGTCTTCCAGTCATATTGTCCGATAGAGAAAGCGGGCGATACTTCTCCCGGCACATCATCGTAACGGTAATTCTTTCCCGTTAATTGGTTCTTGTACCCAGTGACGGAGGCTTCCGTTTCCTCAATCTGCCACGTTTCCCCGTGTACATTCAAAACCTCATCTTTCGCTTTGATGGCGGCTTGAATCAAAGTCTTTGCGATTTCGGGGGTAATGTCTGCCGTTACCTTATCAATATCGGCAAACAAGATTCTTTTTATTCCTACTGCTGAAATCATAATCTTATAGTTTTACATTTATTACTTCAAATAAAATTCTCACATTCACGTAATGGCATTTCAAAGCTGTATTCGCTTCCGTGCCAATTGATTCGATAGAGTAACGATAGGTTGTACCGTCATAGGTGCTTACTACATCATCAAGCAGCTTGCCAGCCTTTCTTTCAAGTTCGTTAAGCCGGATTGTGTTCGCTTCATTCTCGCTTAAATTGGGTACACATAGATTCACTTCTGCGAAAGACTTCTTCCAATACTTTCCCGGCTGTTGTTTCTTCGTGTGGATAACGATTCTTTCAGAGGTCAATTCACCCGTCAGCGTTTCCCCGTTGGGTACTATGCTTATTCCGAAAGCCTTGCAGTCCCGGTAGAGAATGTTTCCTATGTCGGTAGTTACTATCATACTAATGCTTCGATACGTTGGTTGAGAATGTTCAGATACTCACCCATATAATCGCGCTGTTGCAGAAGCAAATCACGTTGGTGTTCGTCTTTTACAACTTCTTTAAACTTGGGAGTGTCTACAAAAGCACACAGTTTACTAAATCTTTCAGCCAAATCCTGCCGTTCGATAAGTAAGCGGTCTTTGAATGTTTCAGCCACCTTGTATGCCTTTTCAAACACATCTTTAGGCGACCAACTCTCGTAGCCGTCTTCGTATACCACCTTGTATCCTTCTTCCACTTGTTCCATAGTTCTTGGAATAGCATCAGTGGGCAGATATACCTTACCACCCTTGCGAATTGCAGGTGTAGCCTGAACTAACTTTGTACCAATATACTTTTTCATTTTTCAAATTCTTCTTTTAATCGTTTCTCCGCAAATAAAGCAGCACTACTCAAAACATCATACCCTTTAGATTCTACGAATGATGCGTATTCCGCTTCGTTTTTCAATGTCAAACCGTCTTTATCGACATCGTAATCATTGGACGTTCTCAAAGTGAGTGTATGGTCTTGATAATCCTCATGTTCCTCTGCGTACTTCACGGCTTCATCGCCTACATCAATCATCTTCTTTTCGACCTCCCATTCTCCTTCATCGAAAAAGGAGTCGACATCTGAGAAATCGAAATCTACATCCATAATTCCGAGTAGTTAAAGTAGTTTGTACTCTTTACCATGTAGACTTCGCCTTGACCTCTTACGCCATCACCATCCATGCAACGTACTTCATCGCCAGCCTTGACAGTAATTCTTTTCTCACATACTACATGATAATTCGGACGATACACAGAGCCGTTATCAGATGAAAACTCTTTGGTAGTGTTATCATCACAACGGCACTTGCATACCTCCTGCCAGTATTCACCACCTGTTCCGGGAATAGGTCTGCCAAACTCATCCTTATCCATCGGGGTGATAACTTTTACCTGCAATATGTGTGGAGCGAATATCATAAGAAAGTCACTTTAGGTTTGTTACCCAGTTCGTCTTTCAAACCGTACTGTTTACACAGAAATGAATAGTAATCCTTAATGCCTTGAATGTTCCAAGACATAGAAAAACCGCTTTCGCTGATGGAAGTGGCACGAAGCAATAGAGAGGGGATGAACTTCGCAATTGCCACCGACACCCGTGTTTGGCAATCCTCGTTCATCTCACCCCCTCCGCTTATCTTTGCGTTCAGACATATATCGAAAAGGTCAGCCTCCGACAAGTTAACGCCGAAGGTCTGAAACTTCTGTAATATATAATCGTTTACTGTCATGCGTTCATCTCACTCAAATCGAAGTTCACAATCAGGTTCGGGTTCGCAATCTGCGGAATCCATTCGGCTGTGTATTCCAGATAGCGACCATTGCCATCCTTGTAACCTGAAATCAGCATATCGCCATCTGCCTGAGTGTAATTACGTCCCGGTACACCATCCACAGCTTCATAAGGAGTGTGGAAGCGCATATAACCGATTTTATCCTGCGGAAGCAGGGAAATACGACCATCTGCATAAATGGGGATATTCTTACCTGTTTGGTCTACCACATAATCTTCCTTGATTTCAATAGTCGGAAGTCCGATACCCGTAAAAATAGCAGAAGCCAGTTGCGAAGTGATAATCCCGGTGGACATATACATCTCGTTGCCTGTAAGCTGCATCTTGAACTTATCACCGAACTCGCTTGACCCGATGATGTTCTTGACGAATGTGCCACGGCTCATAATCATCTTGGGGAATGTGCCGTAAATAGATTTCAGTTCATTCAGTTTCTGCTGCAAGTAAGTGACGAAATAGTCTTTATCCTCTGTGTCCGGCTTGATAAACTTGAACGGCAAGTCGATGTTCAATAAGTCAATTCCTCCGGCATTGTCGTCCTTGTTCTTCACGCTTGCTGCTCCAGTCATCAACAGAGAGCCTACGATAATGTCCATACGCTTGTGTGGTGCCAGCAATACCTGACGGTAATCGTCATAGATGAAGTCCACGATGTCACGCATGGCAGCCTTCTGGTCTTCCGGTTTGGCAGCATTATACTTGTCTATCAAGTCCTGTAAATCAGACAAGCGGTCGATTGAGATTTGGTATCTATCACCCAAATAGGCGATTTCGCCATATCCCGAACCAATATTCCTACGTTCACGGATAGGCTTTTCACCATAACGGGAGTTGATGGAACCGGCCATCACACCCGTAACCTGACCAATGTAGTCTTTGAATACACGGGTAGTTGTTCTGCGGAAGTCAAGATACTGCCGCCAGTAGATAGTGTCCTTTCTCGTTTGGAGGACACGCTGAATCACTGCATTTACAATGTTCGGGTCATTAAACAATGTCTGAATAGTTAGCATCATATCTTAGTCCTCCTTCCTTTATTTTGTTGCGATTACACCTGCTGTTCTCAAAGACGCCAAAAGAGCATTCAATTTCGTATGTGCATCTTCTTGCCCAGTAGCATCATCCACTTTAACACCCTGTTTTACACCTCCAAATGCGGAAGCAGTAGCTGCTGCTAATGTAAATTTGTTAGCTTGTGATGCAACACCATCCAATTTAGCTTTATCTTCCTTACTCATCAAGCCATCCTGGCTGGAAGAAGCCTTTGGAATAGATACGGTTTCTTTTTCTTGTCTAACATCTGGAGCATTAAACTGGAAATGCGGCATATTAGCCTTGTCAATATCAGCGAAAGGCATTGCCAGCTTGGTAGGTTCAATTTCAAACGCGCGCATCAGAAGAGCTACCAACACGATACCGTCCTCTACCTGTTTCCTTTCATACAGGGCTGAGTTTGCAATAACCTTCGGAGTAGTTCCGTCTGCTGCCGTTGCTTCATAAAGAACTGTTCCAGCTTCCAAATCCTCCCCGAAGTCTGCCGCCAATGTCAATTTATCGAAAGCCTTGTCAGACTTGTCGATAGCATTAATTGTCGCTCCATGTGCGCCGTTACCCAAGTGCATACCCTTGTAAGCCAAAGAGTTCTTTTTGATTTTCAATGTGGTATTGGAACCTGTTGTAAACTTTTCATATACTTCCACACGGATAGCCACTTGGGATGTTTTCTTCACCAAGTCAGCTGCAATCGGTGTGAATGAGGGCAAGTACGAGCCGACAACGAGGTTGGTTGTGTCCAACTTGTACGGGCCTCTGCGTCTGCGTCCGGTTTCTACGTCGTAGCGTTCTTCCTGCTCAACTTCCGGTTCAAGATTATACTTAAATCCTGCTGCCATAAAATCACTGTTTTTGTTGTTCTACAATTTCTTTAGTGTCGTCTGCAATCATTTTCGCAAACGCCTGAGTCTCATTCTCCAGTTCTTTTTTTGCTGTATCTGGAGGAACTACACCCTTAAAGCCATCATTCGCAAACTCCTGCTTCAAGTCCTTGAAGTATGCGTCCAAGTCCTCATCGTCCTTAATGGCGCATCGTTTGGCGTAGTTTTCGGGAATACCATACTCCTTTGCCTTTGCCAAAATCTGCTGGCTACGTGTTGCTTGAGCCTTTTCTGCTTCAAACTGTGTTAGCTTATCAGAAAGGTTCTTGTTGGAGTCAATTAAAGCTTGCGCCCATGCAGGCACATCGTCTTTATTCTCTTCCGTTTTGGTAGTAGTGGTAGTCTCGATTGGCTTACCGTCTTTAAGGTTATGCCTCTTCTCGTAGTTAGTCACTGCCGTTTTTGAAGCATCCCCGGCACGGAAATCACCATAGGAGTTAAGCACGTCCGAAAAACTGATACCCTCAACAATGGAGTTTACCTTTGTCTCGTCCGTTACACCCTCTGCCTTTTTAGTAGCGATTCGGGTTAAGATAGCAGTGTCCACCCCAGCGAATTTCTGTTGTAGCCCTGCCAAGATTTGTTCTAAGATTGTCATACCGTATGAATTTGATTTATAAATTTCTACGGTAAATTTCGTTATTTATAAAGAAGGTGAAAAATTATCAGATAGGTGATACACGACAATGAAACGATTGTCGTAAAATGATATAAAAAAGGCGTGAAACCGAATGGAATCACGCCTAAATATTCTTCTTATGAACTAATCAGAAACCCAACATTGCAGCAGGAGGAATATTCAAAACTCGACATAGCAACCTCGCAATTTTGAGGGTCGGTTCCGAACGTCCAGAAATATAGTCATTCACACGCGATGGACTTATTCCAATCTCACCAGCAAGTTGCTTTTGACTCATCCCTTTCTCTTCAAGGGATAGCTCTATCAATTCCGCAACAGTCGGTTTTTCTATCGGATAATGTTCTTTTTCGTATGCTATCACAATATCGGACATAACTGTAAGCTCCACCGCATTCTTATCATTTGAAGGCGTATTGTCATCAACCAATGGCAGAAGTTCCTCCACTCTCGCCAAAGCAAATTCATACTGTTCTTTCGTTACTTTATTCATACTTCTATCTCTTAAATGGTTGAACAATCTATCTTATCGTAATCTTTATGAGTACCAACCCAGCGAATGAAGACGTACCCAATTGTAAACTTAACAACGACAACCAACCGATAGTTGTTGCCTCTGATATTGAAAACGTAGTGTTGGTTGCCTACATAGTCAGCAGAAAGAAAATCCACTTTAATGTCTGATAGGTTCTTCCATTCAGCTTTTTCCGCTATATCATACCAACGTTCTAAGGCTATGCGTGAATCTTCATAGCCTTTCGTCTCGTAGAACTCTTTCAATTTCTTATGTGATACAATCCTCATACCTCTTTTGTTTGATGCAAAAATATGAATTAATTTTGAATTATAAAATTTTTCCAAAGATTATATTCTACAATATAGAATTTAGCAATAAAAAAGCGGAACTAAATTAGCTCCGCTCAATAGTACGATAAGAACATGAAGTAATGAATTATCCTTTGGAGTTAGGAGACGCTGCATTGTTATTCTTTGCCGCTTGTTCCTCCTTGATTTCTGCAAGCTCCTCTTCTACCCTATCAGCGTTCCCAGCAAACATAATGCCCTCACGTCTTGACCATACACCACCACTAACAGCGGAGACAGCCGTAGTAACCTTATCGTTCAAATCATCAATCATATATGGAACCAGTTCTGTTTCTATGTCAATGGTCTGCGATGCCTTGCTAAACTCGGTTGGATTGATAGAGCCTAAAGCGGAAACAATGAAATTTACTCTCCGCTGCAAGAACTCGCCGATAACCTCACCGTGATTTTCTACCGCCATGTGTGCACCCATGAACATAAAGCGGAAAGCGGTTCCTGATGCTTTGCCTACCCCCTTCAACGTCTCAAAGGATATTCTTGGAGTGTTTGACATATCATAAGCCATATTAGTGAGTGTTTCTGCTTCAAATTTTACGGTATCTGGCACCTGGTTCCACGTCAGATACTGGGCATCCGCACCCTCTCCGGTGAGTTTGACCATTCTATCCTTAACCTTACCCATGAAGCCCTCTACATCTCCAATTAGCTTCAGCAATGGGAAGAAATGATAATCGATGCAATCGGCATAGTTGGATAGTAGTTTCTCCAACCGGACACGGAAAGTCTTAATCTTCTTGCAATAAGGTTCAGGACGATAGGCATAGATAACCGGCAATTTGGGGAATCCATGAGCGAAAGACGTTCTCTCTTCATATCCCTTAGACAAATCCCACTGATAAACCGCCTTATCCGTGATAGTCATAAAGCAGGTGACCTCTGAATCATCCATGAGCTTTTTCTTGTATTCGCGTGAGAAAGCAATCATTTTACCTTCATCATTGAAGAACGGATAGAGCTTATCCCCACGAAAGGGTGACCAGATAACCGATTTCAGCTTCTTGGTGGGCTTGACCTTGCCACCGAACGTAGTCTTAACTTTCTTCCAAAACTTTGCCCAAAACGAATCATCATCGGTAACATACCAATATTCTGCCGCTTCTTGTTCGGAGAGCCAGGCACGGACAATCTTCTTGTTTTGGTATTTGATTTTGTTGGATTTAAATACAGCCTTTACCGCATCCAGCAGCTTCTTTTCATCATCATCAGTTGGAGTGCAATCCATAGACGGTTCTGTGCCGACCGTGAAAGCTGTTTGAATGTTCACTATATCCTGTTCCAATGGAATGGAGATACGGTTCACCGGTTCAGTCTTATACTTTGCTTCGATTTCATAAGTCTTACCAGTTTTTTCATCGAAGTGTTTCTCTGCTTCTTTTTCAAGAACCTTTCTGTCCGGATACTTCTTTTTGTCAACCATAATTTCATGGCGTTCCGGATTCCAATCGTCCCAAAGTTTACAACAGTCGGGAAGTTCAGTCTTCCTACCTTTCTTCAGGTAGTTTATCTTCTGCCCGATGTCAGACAATGCTAATATTTCTTCTAAATTCAATGGCATAGTTTATATTTTTAATGTGTGAATATTCCTGTTAAATCTTTCGGCTTCTGAATTTTACCAAGAAGCTCACCCAATACATAGTAACGTACAGCATCTATTCCGTGATTGTCATGGTCTTCCGGTTCGTTGATATAGTTCCCATCCTTATCCTTTGCCCAGACATAATTTCTGTACTCCCTTTGAAGGTTGTAAGAACGCTTGGTTATGTAAATATCCATTCCCTGCATCTTGTCAATACCGGCATTGATAGAGCCTTGCCCTTTCTCTACCGGGTAAATCTTGATACCTCCGTTATGGATTTCCTGAATAAGTCGTGGGTCTGCACTGTCAGCTATCACCTTTAGATTCCACGGACGGAGAGTCTTAATTATATCCCCAGATAGTAAACCTGTACGGTAATCCACTTCGTCCAAATATAGCGCATTGTCTATGATTCCACATCGGATAGCTGCTGTAGGGTCGTTAGTATAACCAAAATCCAGCCCAATTCCGACCCTCTTACACCACATCGGGAACTCATCCACAATACCCCATTTCTTGAACACAGCACCCTCAGCCACATCAGCCCAACGACCGATAACCACATGAGCATATTTCTCCGGGGTCTTCTCCTTCATCTCCTCGACTTCTCTCAGAAACTCAGGAGAAAGGTTCTCGATATTGTCGAAATATGTCGTATGGATATGAAGGACATTCGGATGAGTGGAAATCTGAACCTGCACACCATCAATCTCTACCAGTTTATGAGTGTTTTCGATGTATTTCTTGTAGATGAAGTGATTGGAATCGCAAGGATTCATAATGATGATAATCCGGTTCTGAATCCCTTTCTTACGGATGGAGAGCATTATCTTGTCGAACTCATCTTCGCTTGTCCACTCTTCCGCTTCATCGCAGACGAAAGTCGTAATGCCTTGAATGGATTTCAGTTTTGCTGTCTGGTTCCCGGAAGAAGTCTTGATACCCCGAAACATGATACGGCTCTTAGTCATCTTATTGACTATGTCCGTCTTTGTGGTCTTGAAATATTTCGTGGTACCGTCCAAATCTATCTTCTCCATCATTTCGGGGATGATAGACATACCGGCAGAAACCATCGTGTAACGGGTGTAAAGAATCTGATGAACTATTTTCTCTACGGGAGTCATTTCAAAAGTCAACCGCTCAATAAAGGTAGAAGCATTGAAAGACTTTCCCGAACCACGCCCACCGGTGATAAGAATTATAAATTTTTCCTTATCCTCGTATAATGGATGGTAAATTTCTTGAGGTACTATCATTTCAGCTTGTCTTTAATCCAAGAATCAATGTTGATGCCGTGCTCTATGTCTGTTGGAATATCAGCATCTTCATCTTGTTTGCGTTCAATCTTTCTCCAATCCTCATCATGGTGATACAGCCAAACGGACATTGCTTGCAAATTTGGTGCTAACTCACTTTCGCTAACTTGTAATTCGTCCTCACCTGTCAAATTTCCCTCTGAATCACGGAGCTTTCTTACCACGGTGCTTTTGGTTTTTATGCCACCAAGCGCCATTGCAAGGAATTTAGCCCTTACAGTGGCATTGATTGTCGCACGCCCACGCGCTAAGACTTCGGATATTTCGGTGTACTCACTTTTCTTTTCGCAGAATGTTTGAGGCAAAATCCCTATGGCATAAGCAATTTCCTTGTCAGTGAATCCCTTTTTGGCATACGATTCCACGAGAGAAAGAAATTCCTCGCTTGTATAATCAAACTTAGGCTTTCTTCCTCCTTTACCTTTTCTGTTTTGAGATTCACTATTATTCATAAACTTATCCGTTACTTAAAGCAAATTTCCCCGTTCCAACCCTTTTATTTCGATTAGAGAAAAACCACATACCTCTTTGCTTCATAGATGATTCAAACGCATTTATAACACGTGCAGCCCTTGGATTATTTCCATAACCCTTTTGAATTGTACGAGCCTGCGCCTCTAATCTCCGAAATTGTGCACTTAATTCATTCAAACTTTTCCTTCTGACTCAATCTTCTTCTAAATTTAATTAATCAATCCTTTCTATTTGTTCATCAAATACTTCTCCCTTTATGAACTTCATATCAGGGTCATACCCGAACCTTTCGCAGAATGCGGCTTTAGCTTCATAGGTATCAAAGGACAATATCACATAGGCATCCATGTTCTCGGCTTGCTTCTGTGCGTTTTCTTTCACCTGATGCTTGACCTCTTTCATGTGGGCAACCTTTTCGGCACGTTCCAACTGCTTGGCGGCTTTATCGGCTTCTTTCTGTTCGGAAACTGGGACCATCATATCAGACAAAGCATCCGCAATAGAGTTTTCCTCTTCGGTCTGCAAAAGATAGTCGACACCAATCATATTCAAGTCAGCATCGGTCAGACCTGCATCTTTCCAGTCAATATCAGGAACAATACGGGCAAGAGCGTCAAAATCCCATGTACCTTGTGCATTCGGGTTGTTCATTAGAATGTTTAACTCCTTTTCCTGCTGCTCGTCCACGTCTATGACATCGACACGAATACGGTAGTCGTTATCGGGAAACTTTTGCAATTCGTCCATGACAGACAAACGCTGGTGCCCGCTGACTACGGTAAGCCCGGTACGCTTATTCACAACTATTCCACCTACCAATCCGAATTTCTTGATGCCACGTTTCAGTGTCTTACGTGATTCATCAGATAGTTTTCGGGGATTATAATCCGCAAAGTGAATGGCAGAACGATTAAGTTCCACCGATTCACTCTTTATGTATTTTGATAATTCCATATTAGCCGTTGCTTAGACCCATGTATTGCCTATTCGTAAATCGTTTAAAGACCATTCCGGGAACATTTCCAGTTATTTTTTCAATATTTTTAGAATATCTTGTAGCCGCTCCACGCACTCTATATATTCTATTCTGAGCACGTTCATTGGTTGCCATTCTTCCTATAGAATCCAATATTCTATCCCTTTGTGAAAATATTTGTGCAATAGATTTTCTTCTAACTCGGCATTCCTCCTATTAATTTTGTTGATTATGATACTCCCAAAGCACTCTTTCAGCCATTGGGAAAACTTTGTAAATTCTCTGTAAATCCTGCGGGTAATTCTTCTCCATCCAAAGCATACAATCAAGATTGAAACCTACTCCCGAACTGGCTTTCAATGAATATCGAACTGGCTCGGGTAGATTGTGTTGCTTCATGTAAGCAAGTATATCCTTTTGTGTCCAATCAGCCAAAGGATAAACCATACCGTTATTCTCGTAACCGTTTACCTCATACCCTTTCAACATAAGCCTACGATTCATACCATCAGCTTTTTTCATGCCTAAGAATGTATAATAAACTCCATGAGTAAGCTGCATAGCCTTTACCACATCTGCCAACTTCAATAGCTTTACTTTCGGATTTGGCACACAATACATACCGCCACGGAGAATATAAGTAAGGTTCCAATGTGGTACTTGAACAAACTCTATCTTCGGATACTTGGCTTTAGTCCAGTTTATCCAACGGTTAATATGCTCCAAATTCTTGACAAAGTACATGAACACGCAAACAATCCGGTCAAACTTTGGATAGATTAAATCAAGCAGAACAAGCGAATCCTTACCAAGTGATAAAAACAGTAAAGCCTCATTCGATTTTACCCGAATGAGGTCTATATACCGGTTCGCTTGTTCTACCTTGCTCATAGCTAACCACCACTTAAACCAAATGAAGTACGAAGGTCACTATAACGCTGTCTGCGTGACCCCAACTGTGATGTACCAGCTTCACCGCCACGTCTGGCAACCAATCTACCACCAGCCCCTGCACCGTTCATATTTCTGCGAGGCCCGGCTACTCTGTTAATTCTTCTTGCGACTCTGCTTTCTAATTTTAAAAGTTAAACAAATCAATCTATATGTCTCTCTAATATCTTGCCCAAAGTATAATCCATTTGTGCAGCAAGATACTCTTCGCCTTGATGTTCGTAAACAATATCATTACCGTTTTCATCTGTGAGAATAACAGCTTCTGCTGCTTTCACTTCAACGATAATATAAGGACGTTTACCTGTATATGCACCTGTCAGAAGCTTGATTGCATCGTACTTGATAGGCTTTAATTCTATTTCACCCTCTTCAGGCAGTTCTGCATCAGCCGGATATTCTTTACCGCCACATAGGTAAGTGATATACTTCTTAGCGTTGGTTGGTCTGATTTCACGGTATTCGTGGGTTTTCTTGCCTGCCAAGATTTCATCGAAATACTTCTGTTTGATGCTTAATGTAAGAATGTTCATAATCGTGTCAAATTTAAATTAATACTCAATAGTTGCGGGGGGCTGAATCGAACAACCGACCTTCACCAAGTCAAAGTGAAAAGCTACCACTGCTACACCCCGCGATAGTACCCCAAAGGTACTACCACAACCAAAGATAACGAAATATCTTCAATCGTTATACACGACAATCGGCTTATTGTCGTGAACTAAGCCATTTGTCCCGTCTTTCTCTACACGCCTCTAAGGTAGGCGCACAACAAGCAAAGAGTTCACCACTTTCAGTACGGTAGTCGTACTGGTACATTCTCACTCTTTTACCTCTCAACCTGGTGTTGTAGGTAGTGTAATTCTCTTTACCAGGTTGGCATACGCTGCAACCGTTTTCGTTTATTGAGTTCATAATCAATATATTTAATGTTTAGCATTCAATCTCTCTTCACTCGTATAAGCCACTACAAGCCCAGTTTTGTCGTGCTGTATGGTGATATACTTTTCGTTCTTGTCAATGGTAGTAAAGTCGTACATGGTACATAGCTTGCCCAACGCCTTGCCCAGTTGTTTCATTAATGGGGCTTCGGGGCTGATAACTAAAACTAAATCCGCTTTCATAATCGTATATATTAAGCATTAATACCTATTGCGTTTCTCATAAAGTTGCCAGCCTGTTCTACAGACATATTCAGCTTCTTTTGAATCAGAAGAAGCATACAGCTTACTTGTTCTTTTGTGTTCAAATTGCCTTGTACAAACTCTGACATGATGAATTTCTCTATTGTTCTTTGTTTAATTACTGATGTTGCCATAATCGTATATCTTTTAATTGTTATTACTTTGTTTCTGATGATGCAAAGATAGTATATTATGTAACAAATAATACTATTTATATAGTTAATAAATTATAAATATATTATTTTACGTAACATATAATAATTATATAAGTATATTTGCATCATGGAAAAGGAAGATAAAAGAAGAGTTATACACGTAGAAATGAAAGCAACTGGTAAGCATAGGTACTTTGCTTCACCTGCTGCCATCTATGATGTATTTTCAAGTCAAGAACTTGGAATTGCCCGGCAGTCACTTCTTAACTACTGGCAAAAGACGGAAGAACCTTATGAAAATGCTATTTGCATTATAAGAAAGGGAGAATTAGAACGAAAAACCAAAATTAAAAAGGAGGAATAATCATGGAAAAAAAATTGATAGTAACAGCAAAGTATGGCTCATTGGAGTTTGAAGAAGTTGCATACCCGTACAACCCCAATGCGCATCAAGAACAACTTGATTCTTGTATTTCCAGTATCCACCAAAAGATGAAAGAAGCAGGAAAGTATGAAATGAAAGATTCTTTTGAATATTCGGAAAAAATTGAGGAAAAGCCGGAGCATTAAACCCCGGCATTCACTTGATTAGCCCTTTAACTTTCAACCGATTTACGATTTCGGTATAAAGATACTCTATATCCCCGCTGAAATCCCCATAGTTCTGATACAAAAACACGACATCAGCGCAGTTGTCGGAAATTGTACTCTTGGACTGAACCCTAAGCACCCTTGACATCTCCTCACGTACCCCTGCTGTCATTTTTCCACCAGCAAGCGAGCTTGGAGAAAACAGATACAAGATGATGAAGATAAATTTTTTCCGCTGGGTCACACTGTCAATATTCGGCGGACATCCTCTCTCATTCAGCAACTCAACGAATATTTTGTAGATTTCATGGATAAGGCTTTTGTCTTTCAAAATCGGGGCGGTTAAGGTGTTTTCTTCCTCTGAAAGTTCTGATTTCTCGATACGAATCTTTTTAAGACGAATGATTTTATTAAAATCCAGCTCCATAACACGATTATTTTAAAAGTAAATAGTATATTTGCATCATAATCGTGTGAGGGAGGATTGAGTGGTCGTGCGCTTGGTTCTCCTTTTTTATTTTACAGAGTTATTCTTTTCCTGAATAATCCGATTTTGCTCGTTCACCTCCCTACCCCATATCATAGCGGAATAGATGGCTTTTGCATACAAAAAGAGTTCCTCACGACTGGTAAGGAACTCAACTCGAAGGGCTGCACATTTCGCATCAGTCCAAACTGTTTCATCTTTTTCCATTTCTCAAATCATACTTCTTTATATAGTTATCAACAGTGGTTTTGCTCACTCCCAATTTCTTTGCAATATCTTTCAGGCGCATACCGCTGACAACAAGTTCCCTTACTTCTTCGACATCAACTGTTACCCGGTATCCTCCACCCTTCTTTTCAATCGCTGAAATAGAATTGAATAGTTTTCGCTTCTTCTCTGCATATTCAGGGGTAAGCTTATCTTTTGTTACATATATGACTGTACGGCAGTCTATACGTAACGGGAAATGTTTAATACTTTTTTCCATGTTTGTTTTCTCTCAATTCATTGTATCTCATCTTCTGATTGATATGCCATATAAGGTCTATGTCCAAATGTTTAGCAAGCCCGAAAATAGCCAATAGCATGCTGTTTAATTGCCCTCCTAATGGATAGTCGTATTCATACTCATATCTGATGGGAATTGTGGATATAGCGTATATACTTTCTGTAAAGGTCTCATCATTGCAACTTTCCTCTGCATCGTACAACATTTCTTCCGTAAAGTCCTCAATGTCTATCTTACGCAATCCGCACAAATCAAGCAGGCGTATGCAGGCGTCGGCAAGCTCGTCTTCCACACAGTCTTTGATATATGCTTCAAAGTTTTCCGCAAAATACTTATTTTGATAATGAAAAGTCCGTTCGTCAAATATTGTATCTTTTTTATCGACCGGAACTTTGGCAAATCGTCCTTTCCTATCCGCTTCCACAGCTTCCATAAGCTCGGATATTACAAGGCAAAGGCAATGTTCGTTACTCAATTCTTCATCATGGAAACCGTGGTCGCAAGCGGTTTTATAGGCGCGGTCGCGCAGTTCATTTAGGTTCATCTGTTCTTTCTTTATCAGTTAATATTCCGTTTCTCTTGTCGTAATTACTCATACGGGGGCATTTCCCGTCACACCGCATGTTCACATGCGCATTACTTGCCATACTCGATATGAATGACTTTTTGTAGCATTGCCCACTGTAGGGGCTGTAATGCTTGCAGTGTTCCTGGTATTCTTTTCTATTCATGGTTGTATCTTTCTTTTAACTCTTTCAAAACAATCTCCATGCCTTCATCCAGTCCTTTCTTGTAGCCTGATATATGCTCACCTATGTTGTAAACCAAGCATCCTGCAACGATAAGAATAACTCCTACAGTCCTATGCCAATAGGGTAGGGATACACTGAACGGTGAGAATCTCAGTCGGAAGTGACCGATGAATAATGCTGATACGATGAATATTGCAAGAAAAAATATTAGGTTTGCTTTCATAATCAATCCTCCACTTTTTCAAAGTGCACATCTTGTTTATCTTGTCTTTCAAAATACAAGCAATAATAATTACAGCATTCCGGTCTACCATTAAAGACGCATCTATCACATTCGTATATAAAATCGCTATCTTTTTTCACGATAATTTTTTCTCCATTATATTCAAATACCTCTCCGATTTTTCTTTCTTGTTCCATAATCAAATCTCCTCTACTTTAAAAGATAATTTCTCAAGTTTCTCAATCTGCTTACGAAGAGAAGCGATTTTCCTAATCTTCATTTCTTCCGCCTTTTTCAACGCTTCGGATTTATCGGTGAATGCGTTTTCCCCTATACAGAAGTAAGAACATAAACCATCCCTTACATATTCTCCATCTCCAAATCTACTTCTAATAATATTTGCTTCTATCTCTTTAATACCTTCTGTTAAGGCATACTTTGTTATAAATACTTTTGCCATAGTTATAATCATTTATAAGGTTAAAGTGAATTAAGAGAGATAGCGGACACGGGGCGAACCCAATTGTTACTGCCCTGAACGTTGCTGTTCCTACTACCATTGCCCCAACAGAGAACAAAATTGCGTTTGTTTTCTTTTCTCGTAGAGCACCAATACCAGTCATCTTTCACTGGTTGTTTTCCGCAGATAGCTAAGGCTGCATTCAGCATAACCTTATGTTCATACCCTAAGACACTCTCTTGTAGTGTAGGAATGTGCCAACTTAATCCACATAAGTCCAATGCTATGACTTTCTCAGCAATTTCGCTTCCGGATACAGCTAATGCTTTGGTATTACCTATTCCATCGGCATCCTTCATACCTTCTTCTATGGTTGGATATATCTTCCCTGTTTGCTTTTTCTCCCAACCAAGAAGAATATGGGTATCATTATCCATATCTTCCGGATAGAAGAATAAAGCATTGCCATCATGGATAATAACTACACATTGTGCCTGTTCGTTTTCTTCATGCAGTCCCCAAAATTTAGGTTCTACAAAACTCTTGTTGGCGGTAAAGATGAATACACCATTACCTACATTTTCTTTTGTGTAAATTCCTTTGCTCATAATGGTTATATACTCTTATTCGTTAATCATTAAACAAATCAACAGCTTTCGCAACCCAATACCATATCACGAAATAAAAAGCGTATTTGGCTAATCTTTCGCAAGCCAGTGAAGGTTCTAACCCGACAATGAAATTCCACGTATTATATTCATGTACACAAATTAGATATGATATAATGATAGAAACCAGTATATATATAATTCTTCTCATATAAGTTTTAATGCTTCTTGTATTCCAGCTTCCAGCGCTTCCTCGTAAGATTTATAAATTTTATCAACTTCTGTTTCAGAAAGAAAATCATAATCCTTTATATCGTAAAGTCGATAATACCATCGTCCATATTGATTAAAATCAACAGCTATATGAATAGAATGATTTTCACGCAGCCACTTTTGGGCGATATACAATGTTGGACACAAAAATTCAACTGATTCGTTATCTATTTCCGTACAACACGACATACTTTGCGGAAGGTCATATTTTGTAATAACCTTATTACGGTCTATTAGGTGTTCACACTTCCAATTGAAGCCCTTATCTTTCAGCTGCTTCGCAGTCTCTAATGTTACGAGTTCTTCGGTCATGGCTATTGTCTTTTCAAATTAATAATCTTCGTTTCGTAGTTGTCAAGCCCCTTTTTATGGGTACGGATAATCACTATACTATCATTGAGATAAGTCACGCTTCCCTCACTTGTACGGTGTTCTATAGGGTATTCTCCAGGGTTATTGCACCCGAATAGTGCAACTGTTGCCAAAATGATAAGTATTTTCTTCATACTTTAAAGTGTTCAATCAGTTCGTTTACGGTAGCCTTGTGAATGGTATCCGTGTTAATGTCAACATCATTGTAAGCCCAGTAGGTAGAGAACCTGATTTCTGAACACTGAATCCATTTATCCCCATCCGTAAACCATTGGTATTTGTCTGCGTCATCTCTCAATGTAGCGATAGCCAAGAAAAGTTCCTCGTTGGTTCCGCAATCAATTCTTCCTTTCTTGGTGACAGTATCTACATCATATACCACTCCATATAAATTACCATAAGACGTTATGATAGCCTTTCCCTCTTCGATACTTTTATGACTTCCCTTGCCGTCATAATTATGCGCATCTAAAGTTGTATCACCAGAATTAAGGATTTCATATCCCAACTCTTCCAGCTTCTTTCGAACTTCCGGTGTATTTCTTCGTATGAAACACGGTGTTGTAAATCCCATAGTTATTCCTCCTTATCTATCTTAATATCTGTCACTTTGCCACGATTGATAAAACCGCCACAGCTAAACAAATCGGTTATACATACCGTGTAGTCCACCTCTGCGCATTTCTCGTACAGAGAGCATGAGGCGCAATGAATACTATCATGCACCGCTTCATGCAGCACCCCGTCTATTATTATTCCGTTCTTTATTTCCATAATCAATCTCCTTTCTCTTTTAACGCATAAGAAACAGCACAGCAGCTACAGCCCAACCGGACAAAGCCATCATGTAAAATATGAATTTTGTATAACCAATCCACTTAGCTTCTCGATTGAATTTATTTATTGCTCCTTTTAAGTCTCCGAACCGTTCTTCAATGTTCCACATCACATTTTCTTTGACAATTTTCCTGAATCTCTCCCGTACATTCTCTGGAATGTAGAATCTGTCATCTTTATAGAAGAAATATGTAGAACAATCAATACGACAGTAGTCATTATAGTCCCTTTCAGTATCTATATTGATTGTTATTTCTGCCACGCCTTTTTCTTTCCATAGGTCAATGGCGCGTTTTTCAATTTCTTTCTCATTGAGCTTGGCAAGGTCCGCAAGCTTGCTATACTCATATTCGTCTAACTGTACAATCTTTCTCATATTTAATCTCCTTTCTCTTTAATCCGTTCCAGTACATCCTTGTTGGCTTTGAGTATCTCATCGAAAGAGGGGATGGGCATCCAAGCTATCGTATCATAATACGCCAATGTTTTTGTTTCCCATTCCCCATCTATATAGTTATTTTAACAACGTAAAATAGCTGTTAAAGCGCTTCATCTTACAAAGCACTAATACTCTATCTTCATTTTCTGGCAACCGCTCCTCAACGCTTATCCACGGAGATTGCTTTGCCTGCCAGTCTGCACCTTTCTTAAAAGCCCGTAATGCAACCGATTTTGCCAATGCCTTGATAGCTATACTGTCTCTTTCATCATAGGCAAGCTCTGCATCTTTATTATATGTACTTTCACTCCAATGAGTGCGGACTGCTTCTTCTACTGTCTGTTTCATAAATCATTGCTTTTTATTAGGTATTAAATCATCCAAATACGCCCATTCTTCAATGGCATCTTTGGAACACTCGTAATCATCACACTCTTCATCGTCCCAGCACTGCTCTGTTACATTCCAATAGCGGACACCGTAACCAGTTCCAGTGCTTAATTTCCCATATACAAGGCATGGTATCTGCGGATAATGTTCATTTTCGTATTCTCCATGAGCTTGTGGCACTTCATCTTTAGTCTTGTGCCACACGCTGTTGATATGCCAGTTCGCACCGGCAATAAATCCTTCTTTAAATTCATCTGCACCACATTCGCAACAATCGAATGCTGTATTATGACCGTTACAATGTTCGCAATATTCACGTTCTGAACATGGATAGGTTCCATTACAATTATAATGCTTATGAATTGCTTCCCTTGCTGCTTCTTCTACTGTCTGTTTCATAATCAATATGCTAATATTAAATTTCCACTTTTGTGTAATTACTAAAATCACAATACAAGTATTGACACCAACCACCGAAGCGATATTTATCATTTAGATACCTACATTGAGAAGTCCACTTACTCTTTGTAATAATCTCGTACACCGTTCCTTTATGGATGAAAAGGTCGCCGACTTTTAAATTGGAAAGTTTAACTGTTTTCATTTCTTTCTTTCATTCCGTTCCCGATTGTCTTCCGAAACACACATCTTGTACCATGATGTCTTGATGTGATACGCCTTTCCGTTGCGATAGATTGTCCTGTCATAGAAGCAGGATAGTAGAAGCGGTCTTTTGCAGCGGCTGCACACCTTGCGTTCTACCCCGTCCACCATCACCCGGTTCCTCGGTTTCTGTTTCACTATCTCGCACGAGCCGCATTCGGATGCACCGTACTTCCGGCAATAGGCAAGGGAATGCTTGCCACATTTCGCGAAAGAGGTGCAATCGGAGCGGGGGACTGTCTGATGAACATTCATACTGCATCATCCAATAAGTCAAACAACGTGGGCGCGCTCACTTCCATTTCTGCTTCATACAAGTATGAAAGGCTGTCTTTCCAGTAATCGTAATTCAGTTCAGTAGATAATCCTTTACGTCCTAAATTAACAGCACAATAAGGAACGGTTCCGATACCACCGAACGGGTCGAATACCAGTTCGCCCTTATTTGAATACCGTTCAATCAGTCTTTCGACAATATCCAGCTGAAGTGGGCAGATGTGGTTCTGCCGTTTCTTCTGCGACTGTCTCGTATTGAGTGTGCGCATTCGGGTTACATCATCCCATATCCAGGGCTTCTTGCTTACCGGGTCAACGGCCATAAACGTTTTAGGCAGCTTTCCGTAGGCTTCCAATTCCTCAGCGAATGATACATGTTCCTCGTAGTTATATATATGCTCGCGTTCATAATGCCTGAACAAATGGCGTATTTTATCAATACCGGCACCTTTCATATCCTCGTAACTCAACAGAGAGTTACCAGAAGATTTCCAACTTGCATGAGCATCTATCTGCCAACGGGCAAGCGAGTATTCACTCTTGTTTTTTACCACCGGAAAATCAGCATAGGCTCGTGAGGTATCAGAAGGCAGCTTGCGGAAAAGAAGAACATATTCCGGGCAACCGATACCCATCTTTGAACCGTCCTTACACATTTCAGTATAGCCAAGTCGGTAAGTCTGGTTATTCTCCCTCACTACATCCGTATCCACTGTTATACGCCCCATGTAGCGGAACCCGTGTTTCATGTAGTGGAATACAGTCATTTCACTGAACGGGTCAATAGTGGGCATGCCATCACCCGTAGCGTTGCCGAACAGTACGCGGTCTTTCACATGGATACAAGCCAACCGGCCAGGCTTCAATATACGCATCAATTCAGGAGTAAGGTAATCCATCTGCTCAAAGAACTTGCTATTGTCTTCATTATGCCCGAAGTCATTATAGGTCGGAGTGTACTCATAGTGGTTGGAGAACGGGATGCTGGTTACAATCAGGTCTACTGAATTATTTTCCATTTTCTGACATTCAAGAACATTGTCGTTATTTATGGCCCTCCAAAGTTTACCGGATTTCTCTTCCCGACTGGCGAACATCCACCGCATCATTTTTTCCTCTGCCTGCAAACCGAACAAACCGTTCTCGCGGACTATATCGGTCATCTTGGCTACCATTTGGAGGTGTTGCGCCCACTTCTGCATGAAGCTCTTGTATATCTCTCCCTCGCTTTCCGCATAGACCAGATAAAGGTCAACCGGATGCTGCTGCATAAACCGGTAGATACGGGCTATTGCCTGGAACTTGTCATTGAAACGGTAGTCGATGAACATGATTGCCTTGTGGCAGTGGTACTGGAAGTTCAAACCCTCACCAAGCATTTCAGGTTTGGCGGCCAGATATTTCAGACGTCCGTCTTTGAAATCCGCTATCACCTTGTCCGCTTCATCATCATCCTGTGAACCATATACAGCCTTACATCCGGGTATGGCGTCACATAATGCCTTCCGTTCATTTTCCAAGTCATGCCATAAAAGGAAATGGTCGTCCTTGTTTTCAGGACGGTTAATGATTTCCACCACACGGGCAATCTTTTCCTGCATGTTGTCCCGGCGTTCTTTCGCTGCGTCGGCAAGACCGAGAGCAGCCTCACGAAACATCTTCACTTGTCCGTCACGGTCGGCTCCGGCAGTGGAGTTATCCACACTAACCACTTCCTCATGTACACGCAGTTCAGGCAGTTCATATCCTATATCGGGATAACCGAGGTCGGACGGTTTAGTGAGGAACAACGCCCATGTACTTACCCAAAGCCAGAACTCCTTTTCCTTATGCGGGTAAAGAGTAAGATTATTTGCCTTCGTGCTGTCACGCTGAAAAAAACGGGTAAGCGCCTGCCCTGTATCCATTACACCGAGATAACCGGCATAATGTATCAATTCCTTGTATCTATTAGGTGATGGTGTGGCAGTAGCGACAAACCTGTACGGTACTCCTGCAAACAAGGGAAGAAACTCTTGATAGGTCTTAGTACCAAAACCACGCAGTACACTCGCTTCATCCAATGATGTTACGGCAAAGTAGGAAGGTTCTATTCTCGCCCCGTCTTCACCGTCACGCACACGTTCGTAGTTTGTGACCATGATGTCGGTCGGGCATATCATCACATCAGCCATAGTTCGTACATAGGTCACTTTTATGTGCAGATGTTGTTCCGCTTGTGTAAGGAACTCAACTACTACACGTTTGGGACAAACTATCAGCCCTTTGCCGCCTTTGTGTTTCAGAACTACCCGAAGTATCTCCAACTGGGTTACGGTTTTCTGCATACCGAAACTGGAGAATATGGCACGGCAACCGCCGGACACCGCCCAGCGGACTGTATCTTTCACATGGGGATATAACGACGGTGTCAGTTCATCCGGATTGACCTCGAACCCGGTCTGATGACTGATGGCCATCTTGTCTTTCAGAAATTCTATATATTCTTTCATTATGCTATTTCTTTCAATAATTTCATTGTTTCACTTCTTTAGGTTTCCAATCAGACGGTAATTTTGCCCACTCGCGGAACTTGGCGTCGAAGTCGTCCATGTCCCTGAACATATCCATCTTCGATTTCTCTGTCTCTACGAGTGAGGAGAATTCCAGAAAGTACAAATCTGCGCTTTTAACGAAATTGTTATGCAGCCTCTTCAGGTTTCCGAGAAGCAGTCCTTTGGCGCTCATCAAGTCTGCCGCTTCCTCCATCAGCATGTTGGCTTCGCAGTTCAGTATGTGTGCGGCTGAAAGAAGGCTGTTCATTCTGTCAATGCTACCATCGGCTGTGGCGGCGTCAATTAGTTGTTTTCTTGGTTTCATAATCGTGTATAAATTATTTATTTCTTATTTGGATAAACCCTCGTTTTTCGCATTCACGAAGAAGCAACAAATCTTCTTCTTTAATTTCGCATGGCGTTTCGTGGTTGATGCTCATATACCGTGAAATTCCGAATTTCCTGCATATATCGTTATAGAAACGCTTTTGTCGACCTTTTGCCATCCAACAGATTGTTAGTTTCATACGTTTTACCCCTATTAAAACTCGCTTGGCTTCTTTTCCAGACCCTCGTATCTTTTTCTATTCAATTCAGCAATCAATTCATCCGACATCCTCAAGGCGTTGATGGCAGATTTGTCACCGGACAGTGCACGTTTTTTAAGTTCCTCCCGATATTCTTCGTAGAACATCCCATTGGTTGTTCTTTGCTCATCAGCCATGTGTGATTTATGCTCATTCCATGACTGGCTATCAGCAATAGCACAACGTTCTTTGTTGTATTCACGTAACCAGCCCATAATAACTTGCCCGTCTATGCGGTTGTAACTTTCTCCATATTTCATTTTCATTGCATTTTTGAAACACAATTTGAAATCGTCAGTTTTCATGTAAGGGTATTCCTCAATGATTAAGTCTACGGTCATTGCAACCTGTGTGTCAGACATGGTATTAACCACATTGAAGAACGCCAAAGCGTCAGCAATTAAAATTACCAATATGGCTCTCGCCTGCGGCTCTCCGAGTTTTCTGATTATAGTCCCTATGGCCGGCTCATTGCTTAGAAATACATCCTCAACTTTTTTCGGGCGCAGAGTTTCGCAATATTTCTCCGGCGAGGTCTTTAAGACGACTAACCGATTCTCTTCTTGTGGTGACAGTATCAGTTCGTTTCCCATTATAATTTCCTTCCAATATTTTAGTAAAGTTTGCTTGTTTGAAAATCCAATCAAAGTCACATTTCCAATTGCGGTCATTAGCTCCCAGCAGAAATGGGGATTGAAGAATGAGATTGAAAACAGTCCTCACTGACTCTTTTCCATACTGGGCTATCCGGGCTTTTACAGCCTTTTTTCTCACATCGGTCATTGATTTTATCTGCTGGAGTCTATCTTTGAATGTGGAATTATAGTATTCCATCAATCCGCTGTAATCAATCTTTTCAGAAAGAGAGGGCGAAGAAAGCTTGTCTTTCTTTGATACTCCGTCAGGAGTATTTTCTTTCTTTTGCTGGGAAGATATATCTATATACTCTCTTTCTTCTTCTTTCTTTGTATTTGTGCCCTCCGTGTGCCCTGATTTTTGCAAAAGTTCGGATTGCGGCAGATTGTTGTTCACAGACTGTGCCCCAAGTTGTGCCCTTAACTGTGCCCATTCGGACTGTAATTCTTTGATTTTCTTTTCAATATCTGTGCCCTTGCATGTGCCCTTACTTGTGCCCATTGGATTATATTCTTCATATTTACATAGGGTTATAAGGTTCATTCCCTGATTGCACTCAACAGTTATCATACCTTTTTTCTTAAGATGTACAAGAAAGGAACGCACTTTCTTTTCAGACCATTTCCAGCGTTGAGATAAAAATCTTATGGATGCAGGATATTGACCTCTTGAATAAGAGATTTCTCGACCTCCGATACTCTCCTTTCGGGGCGTTGCCTCAAATCGTGCAGACTGGATTAAGTCTAACCACGCTTCACAACTGCTAAAAGTACGGGCTTCATTCCACATTTCATTCGAGAAAAACCTGCGGCTTAGCCTCAAAAATCCTTCGTCCATAGTTTTAGAATCTCACGTTTGTTAATTGCCTTCCTTTCGAGTAAACTGCCCATTTCCCATTTCCGCTATCAAACAACCGTAAGTCCGACACCTCTCCGAAACGTTTGATATTACCGCATAAATCCACAATCCAGCCACATTCTTTGGAAGGATGCGGGCGGATGGCACGACCAACTATCTGATACCACATAGCAAGTGACATTGTAGGACGTGCCATAACGACTGTATCAAGTTCCGGATAGTCAAAGCCAGTCGTAAGTACACCCACATTAGCTACTACCGGAATTTCACCAGCTTTGAACGCCTCAAGAATATGTTCACGTTCTTTCTTAGGAGTATCACCTGAAACGATAGCGCAACCGGGTATTGACATCGTTAACCGTTCCGCTTCTTTCAAAAAACGGGTAAAGACCAAAATACCCTTCCGTTTTCCTCCGGCTTTGGGATTCATCAGCCTTTGGACGATATGAACGAGATAACCGTAGAAGTCTATCCGTTCATATTCTTTTTGAACTGACCTATCCGTATAGTCGGCACCAGTAGTATTTACTTTCAAGTTAAGTTCATTCCACCCTGAAGGATTCATTGAATAGTAATCCAACTTCGCCAAGTAGCCCATATCTAATAGGGTTGATACCTGTACATGATAAATGACCTCTGAAAAGACATGAGGTTTTGTCCGAGTGATAAATTTCAGCATGGAGCCGAAATCACGACTGGAGCTTAAACGGTATGGCGTTGCTGTCAGTCCAAGAACCTTACACTTCACCGCATCAAAAAAATCTTTGTACATACCCTCTTTGGGGTTTACAAGATGACATTCATCCACAATGATGTTCTTGAAGTGGGTAAACAGTTCGGGATGATTCTTCACACTGCCGATGGTGGCAAATGTTATCCGGCTTATTTCTTTTGAGTTAAAGGATGCAGAATAGATACTGCAATCGAGTATTCCGTATGAACAGAGTTTCTTGAAATTCTGTTCGAGTATTTCCTTCGAGGGCTGGAACACTAAGGTATGTCCATCAAGTCTTGCGGCTATATCCGCTATGATAAGCGACTTTCCGCTGCCCGTAGGTAACACCATAATGGCATTTGTTTTCTTTGCCTTGTTATTGAAGAAAGAAATAGCAGCATCAGAGGCCTTCTGTTGGTAATCTCGTAATACATAACTCATAGCCCTTTCTCCTTTCGTAACTTTTTATTAAGTGCTTTGTAATACTTGATTAGCTGTTCATACTCAAAATCAGTCATTTTGGAAGTGCCGGCAGCTTTCACCTTCAGCAAATCAAATTTCTGTTGACCTATTTTAGCAATTAGATTCACCCGATAGCCTTCCAAATGGTCAGCTTTGAATCTGTTGCAGTGTCGACATTCGGCATGGCAATTATTCTCATCAAACCGTGTCGCCAAATGTGTACGACTGAAATAGTGTCCGCAGTCAGCTTGTCCGAATGGTTTTATCTGTCCGCACGAGATACATCTAAAATACCCGTTTGGCATTGCATCACGAAGCCGGATAAAAAGGGAAAACTCCTTGTCGAGCTTAGCTTTCAAATCCGGCTTCTTCTTTATTGTTATCCCTGCTTTATCAAACAGAGGTAAAGGCTTGTCTTTCTTCTTGGCCTTTGTTCGTTTTATGTAGTATGGCATTATTTAAATCCCCATTCTTTCATGTAGTCAATGTTTTCAGGAAATCCCTCTACTGATTTAGGCCTAAGGAATATTTTCTCACTCTTCAATGGAGTGCCTCCCCAAACAGTAGCAGGGCATTCTTCATATTCTTCTTTAGAAACTTCACTTACATTAAAATGGGGTTGGAAGCCATATCCCATTACGCTTTCCCCTAAGTAAGTACCAAACTTCTTTAAAGCCCATTGAAATGCAATATCTTTATATAGGTAATGTTTAGAAAACACAGCCACATATATTTTATGAGAGAAATTTCCTGTTTCTGTTAAGTCAGGATTACATCTGATACAGAAATACTTAATACGTGAAAGTATTTCTTCAACAAACCTTTCATGCTGTTCGCAATCTTCTTTCGTTAAGAACTCTTTCCCGTCATTTGCAATGTAAATAGTCTTGGTAATTTCTTTTGTTTCCATGCTGTTTTTTATTAAAGCCCCGAAGCGTATTCTCCGGGGCACAACCATTATTTACTAACCCTTGCCATTTATGTGTGGCTCACATTTATGTGGAGATGGGGCGATTCGAACACCCAATTAAGGACTTATCCTTTTGCGCTACTTCTAAGGTTAATTACTCCTTATATCTCACGTACCGTACTTTCTACCATGTGCACCTCTCGAAAGTTAAAAGCACTCCACTGCGCCCCCCCCCCCATTTTCGCCCGCCCCATCTTCACAGACCGGACAGGCAGGTTAACAAAGTTATTCCATATAAGCCATTGAAAACTCTTTCGGAATAAACCGCCCGACCGGAATAGGTTTGGCTGATTCAATAGCCGTGTGAATTTCTCTCTTTTTGAACTCATATCCCTTTTCTTTGGCTTGTTTCTCACATTCTTCCTCTTTGTTTTTGAGATAGTGGGTAATAAGCATCATCGCTCTGTCAACGTTGAAGGTGTTCACGACAAAGGTTTGGACTCTTTCGTCTTCATTCTCCCCTTCCGTGAATGTGATTTTCGTCTCAATCTGATAGAATTTCTTTTCATTGGGCTTGGAATCTCCCTCTTCTTCATCTTCTTCCGTTACAGAATCGTTTAAAAGGAATGTATCTTTTAATTCTTCGAGGGTGGCATCATCTATCTTGCGTTCTTTCAAATTGTCAGTAAGAATCACGCAAGAATCGAATTCCTTGACCATTGTCAAGGTGAATCCGAACATATAGTTTAGTTCGATGTAATCTTTCAAGATACTACAAGAATTCTCCAATCCGGTGGCATACAGCAGGAACTTATGTTTCTTGTCCCCTATTTGTGCCTGTGCAAGATAGGGATATAAGAATTTGTTCTCGTTCTCGAATGCCAAGCGGTTCTGGTTGCTGACTTCCACTTCCTTGATGCCGTCAACTTCCATACTGAAACGAATTTTCGCCAAAGTGTCTTGGTCTATCAGCGTGCCACGGTCAAAAAGAATTTCATTCCGTTCGATGATTACTGTTTCACCTGTATCTTCATCAATGAAAGACTCCTCCCATGTTTTGAGGACACGTTTTGCAAGGTACATGTTGAGCATCTTTTTCGGGTCAGATGTCACATACCTGATTTCTGTTTTTCTTGTTTCTATCATAGAAATTCTTTATTGTACATTGTTTAACAAGTGCTTCTTGTAATTAGAGCGTACAAACGATTGTTCTTCGTCATTTAAAGAGTATGCCTTTACCATGAACTTCATTGCCATATCTTCGTTATTGTCGGACAACGGATAGTAATCAGTGGCAAAATTGCAAGAAAGCGTTTCAAGACGGTCGTATTTGTTGCGAACCTCACGAACACGTTCTGTTATCTCCTGTACTAATTCAGCCGATTCGGAAAGTTGCTTTTCGTATTCCTTTTTATCTTTCTCCGCTTGTTCTTTCATTACCTTGTTCTGTGCGGCAAAATTTGAAATCTTAGCATATAGTTCATTGGAGTAAGCCCAGCCTGAAAGAATATCAAAATCTGAGTTCCCGTTGAACTTGTATCGTTCACTCTTTTTAAGGTACTTGTATTCACTTCCAAGTCTATTCCAATCGTAATCAACTTTTCGTAAAGACTTTGCACTTTTCAGGATTTCCGCAACCTTAGTAGCTTCCTCAATGTCAGTAAAAGCAAAACCATCCAAAAGTGGGATAGAGAAATACTGTGTGTCGGTAGGTTCAATCTCGAACAATTCTGGAACTTTCGGTTTATCTAAAAGTTTAATGCCTTCCTCCATCATGCGGAATTTTATCATTTTTTGGACATCTTCGTCCGACAAAGCGATTATTTCTTGCTCTGTCATTTCGCTAATATTCTTCATAATCTCAATATTTTAAATAAATTCTTTATTACGTTCAATTTCTTGTTGTGCGTAGATAAGCATCTGCTGTTCATTTGCGGCAGGTAAGTAAATGCCAGCTACTGATGCCGACCAATTTCGGAAACGGTCAATGCTTAAAGTCATTTCACCTGTTGTCAGCTCGGCAGAACTGCGCAAATAGGTTACTTCATTGCCTTTCTTGTTGACCATCTTACGTTCAAACAAATCACGGTTGCAAGTCCTCTTATAAAAATCAATTTTTGCTTCGTCGAGACTGCAACCGTACTCACTACCGAAATACCCTAAAAGAAGATGCAAGTAGCTGTTTTGGGCAAGCGTGCGGTTAGGTAGTTTCTTTTTCACTTCCACCACCGCACGTTCACTAAACAGCTTGTTTACATACTCCTTGAACTTGGGTATTTGATATTCATTCTTCAAGTCGAACAGCATACGCTAAAAAGGTAAATCGTCCTTTACATTGCCATTAGCATCAACCGGAGGCGGAAAGTTCTGCGGCTGTTGCTGATAGGTCGGTTGTGGCGCTGGCTGTTGTACCGATGTTGTTTGTTGGGATTGAGATACACCGCCACGCGCATCTATTTTGTAGCACCGAATAGATGCCATACGTTTGAGTTCTCCGTCTTGATTCGTCCAAGAACGCCCTTGTAAGACAAATGATACAGTAACAACATCACCCTGATTAAAGCGGTCAAGTTCTGCACACTTATCGCCTGAAAACTCTAAGGGAATAACATTCTCATACTCGCTACGCTCTCCCGTATAAGGGTCGTAAGTGGTAGCATCTAAAATGAACTCCCGTTTTGTAAACGAGGAACCACCGTTTTTGGATGGTATTTGAACAGTTTGTCCGATTTCGGTTATCCGTCCAGTTATTTGATTTGCCATAACCTAATATTACTGGTTCTTTTTATTACATATTGCAATCTCCACACATATCCACAAGGGAATCAAATTCTTCTCGTGAGTATTCAAATCCATTGATTACGATTACCTCGTTACCATTTTCGCCAAAATAAACTCCATCATTCATTTCCAAAGATTTTAGTGTCAGTTATCAATTTTCTGTTTTCTTCCAAGAACCGGACAAACTCTTCACAATGGTTAGTGAGGATTGGTATATCATGTTCAGGATTGAAAACGTATGTTTCTGTATAGGTATCTACCACATAACCGCCTTTATTAAACTCTACAATGTTGTATTCAAACGTCCGCACATCCGAACCGTTCTTCATCAAAGCGTATGGATAAACCAAATGTTGGTGGTGGTCTTTGAACTTCCCTACGGTATAGCTTCCAGTTGTTTTGATGTCGTGAACACTGGTAGGCATCAGTTCGTCAATCAGACCATAAACCAATACACTACCGTATGCAGTAGGCAAGATGGCTTCTACTCTTTGTTGGGTTAATGCCCCTTTGTAGTAGTTGGCAAACTCGCGGCAAAGGTCAATGTGAAAAGTGAAAGTGCGATTGTTGTAAACAGCTTTTATTCCGTAAAGTGTTCCGTCATCGTGATATGCCTTGCTAATTTCCATTATAGAAGATTTACGGTTCTCAATCATACAATCAATGATTTCATTGAAAGCCGTGCCACGGTCTGCCGCTTCACTATCAAACGGTTTGCGGTTAATACGGTCTATCAGTTCTTGAAACTGCTTCTGCCGAAACTCTTCTTCCGTACATGGTGGATTCTCACTCCACCCATAATAACGCTCATATATGACATCGCTATTAAGGTAATTGAAGTAAGAATCCAATAATGTTGCATATATACGATAGTTAGGCTGCATCTGAGTAGATTTTAGTTTCCTTATTGAATATCAGTCCCAAAGCCTTTACCTTTGCAGCAAACAAACTTCTCGCCATCATCAAAGAACTACCAACGTGTTCAAACTCATTAATATGAGAGGCGAACTCATTAGCAGACTTGGCATCAGTTATAAATTCGATACTTTCTTTGATTTCCTCTATCACCTTATCATACTTTTCCTGTGCCTCTTTCTTGGCTGCAAGCATACCCAAATACGAATTGATTATCTTGGCAGTGATAAAGTCGTTCTTGGCGGTTGGATTACCATTCTTGTCAAGAATGGTAGGAACCTCCATTACTGAAGGAAGATTGCAAGTATTCTTACCGTCATTTCTTGAAGTTGGGTCAAAAGTGATGGTACGTCTTTGGACGCCTCTTTCGCTTTTCATTTCAAGATAACCGAGCAAATCCAGTTCGGTAACGATAGAGTTGTAGGATTTTTCACGCAAGGCAGGGATAAACACCGTATCATCACCTTCTTTTCTTGTGTCGCGATGGGCAACGAAAATGATGTGCTTGTTAAGCCCCGAAAGTGTTCGTGTCATCCATGAAAATTCGGCATTGATACCGCTCCAATCCTTGATAGACGGTTGGCGGCTACCACATTTATAAGTAATGATGAAATCCATCATCTTACCGATTGTATCAACTACAATGGTCTGATAAGCAGACAAATCCTCCTGCAAGACCTGTTGAACATCACTCCATGAAGTGACCTGTACAGTATCTATGTTTTCCAAATGCGCCATATTCATACGCTTAACACCATTATCGAAATCCAATAATAACGGTTTCGGTGCGCTCAATGCCACTGTTGATTTTCCCATACCAGCCTGGCCGTAAATCATCATTTTCACTGTGGTAGGGATTACTAATTCATTTGATTTTTTTATAAGACTCATAATCGTAAATATTTAAAAGGTTAATCCAATTGTATCTCTCGCCATTATTCCGCTGACATTCGCCAGCGACAAGGCTTGTTTGATTTCTGTTTTTGAATAATAAAGGGGGGAATTTCGGCTTTCTCCTTTTCTGATAGGCTTTATCAGTTCTTTATTCACAAGTACATTGAACCGCTTCCAGTCTATTCGCATCATCCTTAGCCATTTCTTTACATCCCTCAATCGGATAAGGTCTTGTGCCGGCTCATATGCCTTGACCGCCTCCATATAACCAACCTGATAACTGTCTATCATAATGGATTGGATTTCTTCTATATTCATTCCGCCCTCCTTATTATTTCAATCCGTTCTACTCTTAGTTCTCTTCCTCTTCTCATTTCGCTCTGTTCGTGATAAAGCGATAGAGAAAATATACATAGCAAACTATAAGCTACAGACATACGAACTGTTGGTGAAAAATCCATTGTAAGTTTTACACCGGCTATCCGTTCGTAAAGCATGGTAGCAAGCTCTCTCCCATTCCGTACATGCAATATATCAAAAGCCTTTTGCAACTGGTTGTTAATTGTGCTAACCGCCCGACATTTGATATTGGCAATTTCCTTTTTCTCATACCCTTGCGCATACATCCGTGCTGTAACCTCGCATTCAGGGGTGAGTTCTGTAAATACCCGTTCCATAATCGTGTGAGCTAATGATTATTTCAGTCGTATAAGCGAAGAAAAACCTGGGCAATCTGTTTTTGATACCCTATACATAATGTCAAGTTTTCCTTTCAACTTCTTCGTGAGCCGTGCTTCTTTGTTTCTTCGGGCAGCTTCCATTTTTATCCCAGTGTGCCGAGAGGCTTCAAAGGGGATTCGATATATATCCCCAACCTTTATACTATCAAATAACTTAGTTGTCTGATAGTTCTCATCTACTTTAATTTCCTTTATCATACGCTTTAATTTTGAAAAAAATAGTGGTGATAGCAGGATTTGAACCTGCATAAATTGCTAAGTTTATTGCCGAGCAACGCGTTTCCTATTCCGCCATATCACCGGAAAAAGGTGCGCTATCTTCACAGACGGTACACCCAGTACAAACACAAAATAAAACACGACAAAACAATTTTAACCACCCGTACAAGGGTAAAGGGGTAGCTTGTACTCAGCATCCCTCACGGCTTTTAGTACGGTATAGCACTGACCTTTTCTGTGGCTTTGTTCCCCTGAACCAATTCGATTGGCAACATCACGTTATAATCAGGGGATTTTCTTAACTTTGAGGTGTCAAATCTAAAAATTAAGAAGTATGAAACAGTTTATTGAAATTCCCCAAGACGGGGAATCTGTACTGATTAATGTCAATCACATCGCTGCTGTCAAGTCTAAATCATTTGGTGATGAACAAGGATGTGAAATATTTGTCGCTACCCCTTATCAGAGGGAGCATTGGACTGTCGAGACTGGATGCCTAATAATCCAATCCAAGTTTTCACTCTCTCATCTTCGCCAGCTGATAGAAGAAGCTCTTTAGAGGTCTTACCGTCAAGGATGAACTCTACCCAGGCTTGAACGGCTTGGGTAGTTGAGTGTGTGCCAACTTTCAGAAGAAGCTCTTTGCGTAACTTCTGTTCTTTTCTCTTTCTGAAATACTGAAATATTCTTTTAATCATCACTATATATTTTAAACTTCAACCGTTTTTATTGCCTGTAAAGCCCCCTTTTCATTTCTTATAATTACCGTTATATCCTGCTTCGGTATGGTAGCTTCGTATTTTTTTATTGACTTACGGGCTTCTTCTATCCCCTTACTTATTTCAGACAAAATTTTATCCATTAATTCTTTTCCCATAATTTACTGAATTAAAATTAGTGCCTGTACCCTAATCGAATAGTAGAACCTTATTTCAGTTCAGTACAAGCTATATTTAGACCTTTCAGCGATACGGACACCTGCCCCGCATACTTGACACCGTAAAGATGATTTTCGGTGCTGAAAGTAAAGTTCATTTCAAATCAATATAGCCTACTACCAGTCACCGCATCCCTGCTATGGCAGCTTCTATATTTCGTTATCTTGGTTAATCTTGTACGGCTTATGAATTACACCGCAAAGGTTTTCACATACTTGTCAAAGAACTAATCAATAGTGCCCTACCCGATTCTCGCTATCAGTTGCCGTTCAATCCGTCAATAGGGCTGTCGTGCGTGATATAATCGTGTGATTAATCATCATAAAAGAACTTCTCGCCCGGCTTTCTGAAAAGCCTGTAGCTTGCATACAAGCAGCTTAATACTATCAATGCCTCTATCATACTGCCATTCTATCAAGTTGAAACTCTATATAATCAATCTCTTCTTGAATAACCTCTAAGGCTTCTTCTTTCGTATCGGTGTTGCAGAAAACGCATGCCTCTGCATCAGACATTTTATCCACCTCTTCAAGTTCTTCACAAGCCTTATCTAAAGCCTTTTCAAAGGCATAAGCTTCTATACTATCACATACTCTATAGTTTCTCATATCAGGCAATTTTTAAAAGGTTAGCTTTCTTGTAGCATCTGAACTCTTGGCGTTCTGTGTCGAAATAGGTCTGGACTGTATCGTTCTTCTTTCTGTTGTCAGTACCAGTAATGGTAGGCATCAGCTTTTCATTTAGTGTACCGTAGGCTTCTCTTACAGAACCATCCACCTTTTGAAAGTAGAATTTCACAATCTTGCTTTTCATCTGCAATTTCAATTTCATGTTAGCCCAAGCGCACTTTAATGCTTCTGACATCGTAAAACCGTTCTTGCGAACAAACTGCCATGCAAGACTCATAACTTCGTGTAAAAAATTCTTCGTGCTCATAATCGTGTGATTTAATATGTTTATACTATTGCACCTTATTTGTAAGTTGCGTATCTTTGTATCGTTATCGTGATGCAAAGATACCATATTGTTTGTAATTACAAACACAAAATACAAACAATGTTTGTTTATAAACATTGTTTAACTATTAGGGTAGTTTATACTTTATTATATGAAAAAAGAACATAGAGATAGAAACTGGATATCGTGGATAGCACTTGGGGTGAGTGTTGTTGCAATATTGCTATGGCTATGCAAATACGAACCTGTGACATGGACTCTATTAGATTCTGTGTTAGCTGTTCTTTCTTTTGTTGTGGCGATTATTTCTGTACTTTTTGCCTTTAATATGTTTGGAGTAAAGAAAGATTTGTCTGAATACGTCAATAGAAGAACTGATGATTTGGAGCGTGAACTTCATCAACAGACTTTAAAATCCGCCTTTTACATAGAAGTTAGAATGCTGCATTTAGCCACAATTCAAGGTGATAAAGAAGACATAGAACAATCTATATACATGATGCTTGACATCGTAAAAATTACAAAGAATAAAGAAGATATAGATTATATTTTACAGAAACTAAAAGAAATAGAGGTTGGAACAAATGACGCTTTCAATACCAAAATCTCTATTGAAAAACTAAAAATAAAATTGGAAAGTATTAAAAATATATCATGTGATGCAGCAATTTTTATCAATCGATTATCTATGCCTTAATGATATTATCGCATTGTCAAATAAATCATTAATTGCTTCACGTGATTCTTTAAGTTGCTTACTGCATCCTGATTGATATTTATTTGATTTGCCGTGGAACTTCAAACCGATTAATATCATAAGGATTGATATAGTTGCGTTCATATCATTTTATATAAGTAAAAGCGACAAACTCCAAAGTTGCGGTTTGAAGTTAGGTCGCCTATATAGTCCCTTACGGGAACAGTTAAACAATTTAGTCGAAATCATCCGCAACTTGATTCCGGCACAAATATACAAACTTTGTTTGTAATATCTATATGATTATGGGGAAATTATTATCTAATTACGAAGAACTTCCGGTTGCGAATAAAAAAGTGTATGATTTAGTACAGCATTATACAGATGGAAATATTTCCATGTTCGCAGAATATATAGGAGTAACACAGCAAGTGTTAGAACGTATATTTAGGATAGACAAAAGGAACGGAAAATATCCCAAAGTTTCCGATGGTATTAAAAGTGCTTTGAAAGAAAAACTGAATATCTCCGAATCTTGGTTTATAAGTGAAAACAATCCAGAAAATGAGATAAATAACAACACTCGCCCACGAATACCATACGATGCTGCCGCTGGAGCTCTTACTGACACAATAAATGGGATTACTGAATATGAATGCGAACAGGTTCCCATAATAAGCGTGTTTCCCAAATATGATTTTACTATACGCATAACGGGTAAAAGTATGGAACCTGAATATTATGCTGGGGATGAGGTTGCCTGCTTAAAAATAAATGAAAAAAGATTTATCCAATGGGGGCGCGTTCATGTGCTTGATACTACGCAAGGAGTTGTAATAAAAAGAATATATGATGATGGGGATAGCATACGGTGCAATTCTTTCAACACCGAATATCCTGATTTTTCAATCCCTAAAGAAGATATTCGTTCATTTAATTTAGTAGTAGGCTCGGTAAGATTATAATGAAGACAGAAATAAACAATCCAAATATATAAGTATAATGAAGAAGATTTTATTTTTTATGGTAGCTATATTGCCAATGATACTGTTTACAGCATGTTCATCAGATGATGAAGGTTTAGATAATGGAACAAAATATTTATCTGAAATAGTAGTCAAAGAACACGAAAAGAAATTTGGAGAAATTAGCGAATACGGCGAACTCTACGAACAATACAAATACAACCAAGATGGAACAATCGCAGAAAAAACAACAAACTACTATGTTAATGCTGTAGATTCAAGAATTGACTACACGTATAAATACACATACGACAACCAAGGACGGCTAATTGAACGTAATGATTATGAATTGACATTATTCGAGAAGAAATATAAATACGAGTACAACTCTATTGATTCTGTATCTCGCATGATGGTATATGATGAGGATGGAGATTTAAATGAGGATTGGACATTTGAATATGACAATCAAAGAAGGCTTATAAAAACAATAGAAAAAGATATTTGGCTTAGCAATGACTTTGGATATATCAGCGAATACACATACGAAAACAATAAGGTTTATGTGGTTAAGCATAGCACAAAAGATGAAACGTTGTTCGGAAGATATATTTATGAATATGATTCTAAAGGTAATCTTCTGCAAGAAACGTATATTAGTGGAGATACAGACAAAGAATCAATAGAACAAAAATTTGAATACAAATATGATTCATTGGGACGTATTCAAAGAAAGTCTAAAAAAGCATATTTATTTGATAACTGGACATATTATGATTATCTATATAACGATGATGGTACAATTAATAAAATATCCATATCCTATAGTTATAAAGATGATGAATCAGAGCTGAGATACAATTATGTTTGGAAATAATTAAAACAATAGGGTCATGATTGACTTTCTAACCATCATACTCCTAATATTCGGAGTACTGCAAATCATCCTCTTCTTCAAGGTATGGAGAATGACGAATGACATCAAAGAGATAAGGAACAAGTACCTTAAAGACGAGGACGAGAAACGGAGACAAGAAGCGGAACACGACCCATCTCCGAAAATCAGCAGCGGGTCTAAACCAACAATGTGATGATTTTATAAATTGTTTACCCATTGTTTACCTAAACAAGAACAAAACATAAAACAACAAAATGATTATCAACATAATACCCAATACAGTTCCTTAGATTGTGGTTCTGAATGTCGAGGGTTCGAGTCCCTTCAGTCACCCAATAAAAAGAGGAATTTCAGTGATAATTTTCCTCTTTTTTTATTATATACCCCCTTTACCGGGACTCAGGGTTCAGTTCGAAAAAGGGTCAACGTAAAAACCTGAGGGATTCATAGCTTATGCATAAATTTTCGCCAGTC
>OBXJ01000233.1_pt1 | contig 49485 bp, 43 predicted proteins | sample 1495401 | NCBI WGS metagenome assembly OBXJ01 (sample SAMEA2580149, study PRJEB22360) | human gut metagenome | biome: human gut; feature: human-associated habitat; material: faeces | place: Denmark | collected 2008/2010 | reverse complement strand
ATACTGGCGTTTCCCGGTCTCGGCAAGCGCGGGGTAGCTGCGCCTGCCGCTGTAGGCTTCGTCGCCACGCATCATCGCGGCCTGCATACTCTGCGTCACCGCCCCGGTGCCGCTGTCGGTCAGTAAATCGATAAACACATCTTCGCTATCCAGCAAGAACGGGTTCATACCGGATTTAATAATTGCCTCTTCACGATAAGCGCGAGTGGTACGTTTTACTGGCTCAATAACACGAATGCGGAACGGTTCAGGGAGATGTTTAAAGTTTTCCATTACATAATCCTTCATTTATTTTAATTACAGTGATCCCTGTGAATATTACATTTGCAATATTCATTAATTCGCCAGATATATATGCAAGTACCATCATTTACTAAAACAAGCAAATAAACGAGAGATGGCCTTTGTAAAAGGCAAAATTAAGATATAGCAAACAAATAGATCACATTGAATCTAATCGGTTTGGCTCTGGTGATGGCTACAGAAGGGCAAATCAAGGGCGGTGATCGACAATCTTGTTGTCAATATTAAACCATTTTGAGGTCACACATATATGTAAGATATTCATAATGCACTTATCCTCGAAAGACACGAGGCTACAGTATAATACTCAAGGAATTTGTCTATTCTGAAATTGTTTAAATGTGAATCGAATCACAATCGTTCGGGACGCAATATTAAATATCTTTTTTAAAGATTATAAATTACGTAAGAATTTTAATGTTTAAAAAAGGGTTGAGGAATAACAGGAGTGCTAACAATGAAGCGAAGCCGCATCTGACAGTCAGAATGCGGCTTCGCAAGCGCGGTTACTTACCGATACAGAAGCTGGAGAAAATCCGCCCCAGTAGGTCGTCTGAAGTAAATTCCCCGGTGATCTCGCTTAAGTTCTGCTGCGCCAGGCGCAACTCTTCCGCCAGCAGTTCACCCGCCCAGGCACCTAACAGTTGCGCTTTACCTTGCTGCAAATGCTCTGCCGCCTGTTCCAGCGCCTGTAGGTGACGACGACGCGCCAGGAAGCCGCCTTCCATATTGGTGTCAAAGCCCATGCTCTGTTTGAGATGGTTACGCAGTACATCCACGCCTTCGCCAGTCCGCGCCGAAAGACGAATTAACGCATGACCGTTCACTTCGCTCATCCCCAACGTTTCGCCGGTGATATCGGCTTTATTGCGCACCACGGTGATCGGCAGTTTCGCTGGCAGACGGGCGATGAATTCCGGCCAGATCTCTGCCGGATCAACGGCGTCTGTCGTGGTGCCATCGACCATAAACAGCACGCGGTCTGCCTGTTCAATTTCCTGCCATGCGCGCTCGATACCAATACGTTCAACTTCGTCACTGGCTTCACGTAGCCCGGCGGTATCGATGATATGCAACGGCATTCCGTCAATGTGGATATGCTCACGCAGCACGTCACGCGTGGTTCCGGCGATATCGGTTACGATTGCTGCTTCACGGCCCGCCAGCGCGTTCAGCAGGCTCGATTTACCGGCGTTAGGACGTCCGGCAATCACCACTTTCATCCCTTCGCGCAACAAACTACCCTGACGAGCTTCGGCGCGTACCGCGTCGAGATCGGCAATTACGTTATTGAGCTGGGCTTCAATTTTGCCGTCGGAGAGGAAATCGATCTCTTCATCCGGGAAATCAATTGCCGCTTCGACGTAAATGCGCAAGTGGGTGAGGGCTTCCACCAGATGGTTGACCCGTGCGGAGAACGCGCCTTGCAGCGAGTTTAGCGCCGAACGGGCCGCCTGTTCCGAGCTGGCGTCGATAAGATCCGCAATCGCCTCGGCCTGGGCTAAGTCGAGTTTATCGTTCAGAAATGCGCGTTCGGAAAACTCACCAGGGCGGGCAATCCGCAGGCCGGGAATGGTCAGAATGCGTTTTAACAGCAGGTCGAGGATCACCGGACCGCCATGACCTTGCAGTTCCAGCACATCTTCGCCGGTGAACGAGTTCGGGCCAGGGAACCATAGCGCAATCCCCTGATCGAGCACGCTGCCATCGGCGTCTTTAAACGGAAGATAATCGGCGTAGCGTGGCTTAGGCAGTTTACCCAGCACGGTTTCGGCAACTTCACGGGCTTTGAGGCCGGAGATGCGCAGGATGCCAACGCCGCCACGTCCCGGAGGCGTGGCCTGGGCTACGATAGTGTCATTATCGCTCATGATGTTCCTGTTGCTTTGTGTGGCGGATGTGCGGTGCTTATCCGCCCTACGAAAAGAAAAAAGGCGGTCAACTGACCGCCCTTATTTTAGCGAAAACTCACCGAATCAGGATTTTTTCTTCTCGCGGCTATGCAGGCCACGTTTTTCCAGACCACGGTAAATCAGCTGCTGCTGAATAATGGTTACCAGGTTGCTGACGATATAGTACAGCACCAGACCTGACGGGAACCACAGGAAGAACACAGTGAAGATGACCGGCATAAAGGTCATGATCTTCTGCTGCATCGGGTCGGTCACAGTGGTCGGCGACATCTTCTGAATGAAGAACATCGTTACGCCCATCAGGATCGGCAGGATGTAGTACGGGTCCTGTGCAGACAGGTCGTGGATCCACAGTGCAAACGGTGCCTGACGTAGTTCAACGGAACCCATCAGCATGTAGTACAACGCCAGGAAGATTGGCATCTGGATCAGCAGCGGGAAGCAGCCGCCCAGCGGGTTAACCTTCTCAGCTTTGTACAGCGCCATCATTTCCTGGCTTATGCGCTGTTTGTCATCGCCCAGACGCTCACGCATTGCCTGAATCTTCGGCTGCAGCATACGCATCTTCGCCATGGAGGTGTACTGCGCTTTGGTCAGCGGGTACATGATGCCACGAACGATAAAGGTGATGATGATAATGGAGAAGCCCCAGTTACCCACAAAGCTATGGATCCATTTCAGCAGTTTGAACAGCGGCTGAGAAATGAACCACAACCAACCGTAATCAACGGTCAGATCCAGGTGCGGAGCAACAGCTGCCATTTTGTCCTGAATTTCCGGGCCAACCCACAGGGTGCTGTTCATCGCGCCAGTCTGACCAGGCTGAACCAGTACCGGCTGAGATTTATAGCCGATAGCGGCGATGCCGTTACCCAGATTAGCGGTATAGAAGTTGTTGGTACCGTCGTTATGCGGGATCCACGCCGTCGCGAAATACTGTTGCAGCATTGCCACCCAACCACCTTTCGAAGAGATGTTCAGGTTTTCGTTATCGGCAATGGTATCGAACTTGTATTTCTCGTACTTCTCGTCAGGCGTGGAGTACGCCGCACCACGGAAGGTGTGCAGTGCGAAGTTGCTGCTTCCGGTATCGAGATGCGGTGGCAGAGTGATGGATTGCTTCAACTGACCAAAGGTGGAGATTTCCAGCGGTTTCTCGCCAGCGTTCTGCACGTTGTAGTTGACGTTGACAGCGTAATCACCACGTTTCAGGACAAACGTTTTGGTAAACGTGTTGCCTGCCGCGTCGGTATACGTCATCGGCACCTGCAGTTCGTTTTGACCTTCAGCCAGCACATAAGCGTCTTTTTCAACGTTATACAGCGGACGCGGGCCGTTAGCCGGGTTATCCGGGCCATCACGACCGGTCAGACCGCTCTGTGCCTGATAAATAAACTGCGGTGAAGTTTCCAGCAGCTGGAACGGCTGGGTAGAGTTCAGCTCTTTCGGGTAAGCAGGCAGCAGGGCTTGCTCAACATCACCACCGCGGGTGTTGATGGTCAGATCAAGCACGTCGGTCTTAACCGAGATCAGTTTCCCCTGGCCACTGGCCGGTACGCCCTGGTCGGCGGCGCTACCCGCTGCGGTGGTCGTTGTCTGCGTGGTCTGTTGGGCCTGAGGTTGCGGGTTTTTATCCTGCTCCCAGGCTTGCCAGATCATGAAAGACACGAACAGCAAAGCGATGACTAAAAGATTGCGTTGCGAATCCATCGTTAGTGTTCTCTGGTATCAAATGGTCCGGGCGGGACGGGATCGTCACCACCAGGGTGTAAAGGGTGGCATTTTAATACGCGTTTCACCGTCAACCAACTGCCTTTTATCACTCCAAACCTGCGCAATGCCTCAATTCCGTAGCTTGAACAGGTTGGAGTGAAACGACAATGCGGCCCGAGTAGCGGACTAATCAGGCGTTGATAGACCCGAATGAGGGCTATCAGGACCCGCGAGCCAGGCGACAGTGGCGGCGCCATAATTTTTCCAACGCTTCCGAGAGAGCACGGTTATCGAGGTCGGCAACCCCTTTTTTCGCCACCACCACGAAATCCATAGCCGGGAGTTCATGTTGGCGCAGACGGAAGCTTTCACGCGTCAGACGTTTAATCCGATTGCGTTCATGGGCGCGTCGAACGTTTTTCTTGGCGACTGTAAGACCGATACGGGGATGCCCCAGCGAATTCAGGCGGCCGAGAATGGTAATTTGCGGCGTGCCAGCCCGTTGTGGCTGCTGGAAGACGAATGTGAATTGACTGGGAGTTAACAAGCGTAACTCCCTGGGAAATGCGAGCTTAACCACTCAGGGGTTAGCTTTATTACTTAGAAACGGTCAGACGAGCGCGGCCTTTAGCACGACGACGTGCCAGAACCTGACGACCATTTTTAGTAGCCATACGAGCACGGAAGCCGTGAGAACGGTTGCGCTTCAGTACAGACGGTTGAAAAGTGCGTTTCATGGCGATTTCTACCTAAACTTGAATAAATTCAATGGCTTTATTGGATATCCGCCGAAAAATGAAACGATGGACACCGAAGCCATGGGTGATTAAAGAGGCCGGATTGTAATAATTGTACACTCCGGAGTCAATTCTCTTTCCTTATTTACCGCGCTTTTCCGCACCTTTTCGCGGGGAAAACGTACGGCCTCACACCAGTGTAAACCAGCATGGCGCGCCGGGTGGAGGATTATACGGGCTGACGGGTAAAGCGCAAGGATCGTTCTGGATCTTTATTAGATCGATTAAGCCAATTTTTGTCTATGGTCATTAAATTTTCCAATATGCGGCGTAAATCGTGCCCGGCCCGCGGCAGGATCGTTTACACTTAGCGAGTTCTGGATCATCCTGTGGATAAATCGGGAAAATCTGTGAGAAACAGAAGATCTCTTGCGCAGTTTAGGCTATGATCCGCGGTCCCGATCGTTTTGCAGGATCTTGATCGGGCATATAACCGCAGACAGCGGTTCGTGCGTCACCCTCATGCAGGGTCTTTTCGACGTACGTCAACAATCATGAATGTTTCAGCCTTAGTCATTATCGACTTTTGTTCGAGTGGAGTCCGCCGTGTCACTTTCGCTTTGGCAGCAGTGTCTTGCCCGATTGCAGGATGAGTTACCAGCCACAGAATTCAGTATGTGGATACGCCCATTGCAGGCGGAACTGAGCGATAACACGCTGGCCCTGTACGCGCCAAACCGTTTTGTCCTCGATTGGGTACGGGACAAGTACCTTAATAATATCAATGGACTGCTAACCAGTTTCTGCGGAGCGGATGCCCCACAGCTGCGTTTTGAAGTCGGCACCAAACCGGTGACGCAAACGCCACAAGCGGCAGTGACGAGCAACGTCGCGGCCCCTGCACAGGTGGCGCAAACGCAGCCGCAACGTGCTGCGCCTTCTACGCGCTCGGGTTGGGATAACGTCCCGGCTCCGGCAGAACCGACCTATCGTTCTAACGTAAACGTCAAACACACGTTTGATAACTTCGTTGAAGGTAAATCTAACCAACTGGCGCGCGCGGCGGCTCGCCAGGTGGCAGATAACCCTGGCGGTGCTTATAACCCGTTGTTCCTTTATGGCGGCACGGGTTTGGGTAAAACTCACCTGCTGCATGCGGTGGGTAACGGCATTATGGCGCGCAAGCCGAATGCCAAAGTGGTTTATATGCACTCCGAGCGCTTTGTTCAGGACATGGTTAAAGCCCTGCAAAACAACGCGATCGAAGAGTTTAAACGCTACTACCGTTCCGTAGATGCACTGCTGATCGACGATATTCAGTTTTTTGCTAATAAAGAACGATCTCAGGAAGAGTTTTTCCACACCTTCAACGCCCTGCTGGAAGGTAATCAACAGATCATTCTCACCTCCGATCGCTATCCGAAAGAGATCAACGGCGTTGAGGATCGTTTGAAATCCCGCTTCGGCTGGGGACTGACTGTGGCGATCGAACCGCCAGAGCTGGAAACCCGCGTGGCGATCCTGATGAAAAAGGCCGACGAAAACGACATTCGTTTGCCGGGCGAAGTGGCGTTCTTTATCGCCAAGCGTCTACGATCTAACGTACGTGAGTTGGAAGGCGCGCTGAACCGCGTCATTGCCAACGCCAACTTTACCGGACGGGCGATCACCATCGACTTCGTGCGTGAGGCGCTGCGTGACTTGCTGGCATTGCAGGAAAAACTGGTCACCATCGACAATATTCAGAAGACGGTGGCGGAGTACTACAAGATCAAAGTCGCGGATCTCCTTTCCAAGCGTCGATCCCGCTCGGTGGCCCGTCCGCGCCAGATGGCGATGGCGCTGGCGAAAGAGCTGACTAACCACAGTCTTCCGGAGATTGGCGATGCCTTTGGTGGTCGTGACCACACGACGGTGCTTCATGCCTGCCGGAAGATCGAGCAGTTGCGTGAAGAGAGCCACGATATCAAAGAAGATTTTTCTAATTTAATCAGAACATTGTCATCGTAAACCTATGAAATTTACCGTAGAACGTGAGCATTTATTAAAACCGCTACAACAGGTGAGCGGTCCGTTAGGTGGTCGTCCTACGCTACCGATTCTCGGTAATCTGCTGTTACAGGTTGCTGACGGTACGTTGTCGCTGACCGGTACTGATCTCGAGATGGAAATGGTGGCACGCGTTGCGCTGGTTCAGCCGCACGAACCAGGGGCGACGACCGTTCCGGCGCGCAAATTCTTTGATATCTGCCGTGGTCTGCCTGAAGGCGCGGAAATTGCCGTGCAGCTGGAAGGTGAGCGGATGCTGGTGCGCTCCGGGCGTAGCCGTTTTTCGCTGTCTACCCTGCCAGCGGCAGATTTCCCGAACCTCGATGACTGGCAGAGCGAAGTCGAATTTACCCTGCCGCAGGCGACGATGAAGCGTCTGATTGAAGCGACCCAGTTTTCTATGGCGCATCAGGACGTTCGCTATTACTTAAACGGTATGCTGTTTGAAACCGAAGGTGAAGAACTGCGCACCGTGGCGACCGACGGCCACCGTCTGGCAGTCTGTTCAATGCCAATTGGTCAATCTTTGCCAAGCCATTCGGTGATCGTGCCGCGTAAAGGCGTGATTGAACTGATGCGTATGCTCGACGGCGGCGACAATCCGCTGCGCGTGCAGATTGGCAGCAACAACATTCGCGCCCACGTTGGCGACTTTATTTTCACCTCGAAACTGGTGGATGGTCGCTTCCCGGATTACCGTCGCGTTCTGCCGAAGAACCCGGACAAACATCTGGAAGCTGGCTGTGATCTGCTCAAGCAGGCGTTTGCTCGTGCGGCAATTCTCTCTAACGAGAAATTCCGCGGCGTGCGTCTGTATGTCAGCGAAAACCAGCTGAAAATCACCGCCAACAACCCAGAACAGGAAGAAGCGGAAGAGATCCTCGACGTTACCTATAGCGGTGCGGAGATGGAAATCGGCTTCAACGTCAGCTATGTGCTGGATGTTCTCAACGCACTGAAATGCGAAAACGTCCGCATGATGCTGACCGATTCGGTTTCCAGCGTGCAGATTGAAGATGCGGCCAGCCAGAGCGCGGCTTATGTTGTCATGCCAATGAGACTGTAATGTCCCTCACCCGCTTGTTGATCCGCGATTTCCGCAACATTGAAACCGCGGATCTCGCCTTATCTCCCGGCTTTAACTTTCTGGTAGGTGCCAACGGCAGTGGCAAAACCAGCGTGCTGGAAGCCATCTATACGCTCGGCCACGGTCGGGCGTTTCGCAGTTTGCAGATTGGTCGCGTCATTCGCCACGAGCAGGAGGCGTTTGTTCTCCACGGGCGATTACAGGGCGAAGAGCGCGAGACGGCGATTGGTTTAACCAAAGACAAACAAGGCGACAGCAAAGTCCGTATTGACGGTACAGACGGGCATAAAGTCGCGGAGCTGGCGCACCTGATGCCAATGCAGCTGATAACGCCAGAAGGGTTTACTTTACTCAACGGCGGCCCCAAATACAGAAGAGCATTCCTCGACTGGGGATGCTTTCACAACGAACCCGGATTTTTCACCGCCTGGAGCAATCTCAAGCGATTGCTCAAGCAGCGCAATGCGGCGCTGCGCCAGGTGACTCGTTACGAACAGCTACGCCCGTGGGATAAAGAACTGATCCCGCTGGCGGAGCAAATCAGCACCTGGCGCGCGGAGTATAGCGCCGGTATCGCGGCTGATATGGCCGATACCTGTAAGCAATTTCTCCCTGAGTTTTCTCTGACTTTCTCTTTCCAGCGCGGCTGGGAGAAAGAGACAGAATATGCTGAGGTGCTGGAACGTAATTTTGAACGCGATCGCCAGCTAACCTACACCGCGCATGGCCCGCATAAAGCGGACTTACGCATTCGCGCCGACGGTGCGCCGGTGGAAGATACCTTATCGCGTGGGCAGCTTAAGCTGCTGATGTGCGCCTTACGTCTGGCGCAAGGAGAGTTCCTCACCCGTGAAAGCGGGCGGCGGTGTCTCTACCTGATAGATGATTTTGCCTCTGAGCTTGATGATGAGCGTCGCGGGCTGCTTGCCAGCCGCTTAAAAGCGACGCAATCACAGGTCTTTGTCAGCGCGATCAGTGCTGAACACGTTATAGACATGTCGGACGAAAATTCGAAGATGTTTACCGTGGAAAAGGGTAAAATAACGGATTAACCCAAGTATAAATGAGCGAGAAACGTTGATGTCGAATTCTTATGACTCCTCCAGTATCAAAGTCCTGAAAGGGCTGGATGCGGTGCGTAAGCGCCCGGGTATGTATATCGGCGACACGGATGACGGCACCGGTCTGCACCACATGGTATTCGAGGTGGTAGATAACGCTATCGACGAAGCGCTCGCGGGTCACTGTAAAGAAATTATCGTCACCATTCACGCCGATAACTCTGTCTCCGTACAGGATGATGGGCGCGGCATTCCGACCGGTATTCACCCGGAAGAGGGCGTATCGGCGGCGGAAGTGATCATGACCGTTCTGCACGCAGGCGGTAAATTTGACGATAACTCCTATAAAGTGTCCGGCGGTCTGCACGGCGTTGGTGTTTCGGTAGTAAACGCCCTGTCGCAAAAACTGGAGCTGGTTATCCAGCGCGAGGGTAAAATTCACCGTCAGATCTACGAACACGGTGTACCGCAGGCCCCGCTGGCGGTTACCGGCGAGACTGAAAAAACCGGCACTATGGTGCGTTTCTGGCCAAGCCTTGAAACCTTCACCAATGTGACCGAGTTCGAATATGACATTCTGGCGAAACGTCTGCGTGAGTTGTCGTTCCTCAACTCCGGCGTTTCCATTCGTCTGCGCGACAAGCGCGACGGCAAAGAAGACCACTTCCACTATGAAGGCGGCATCAAGGCGTTCGTTGAATATCTGAACAAGAACAAAACGCCGATCCACCCGAATATCTTCTACTTCTCCACCGAAAAAGACGGTATTGGCGTCGAAGTGGCGTTGCAGTGGAACGATGGCTTCCAGGAAAACATCTACTGCTTTACCAACAACATTCCGCAGCGTGACGGCGGTACTCACCTGGCAGGTTTCCGTGCGGCGATGACCCGTACTCTGAACGCCTACATGGACAAAGAAGGCTACAGCAAAAAAGCCAAAGTCAGCGCCACCGGTGACGATGCGCGTGAAGGCCTGATTGCGGTCGTTTCCGTGAAAGTGCCGGACCCGAAATTCTCCTCACAGACCAAAGACAAACTGGTTTCTTCTGAGGTGAAATCGGCGGTTGAACAGCAGATGAACGAACTGCTGGCGGAATACCTGCTGGAAAACCCAACCGACGCGAAAATCGTGGTCGGCAAAATTATCGATGCTGCCCGTGCCCGTGAAGCTGCGCGTCGCGCGCGTGAAATGACCCGCCGTAAAGGTGCGCTCGACTTAGCTGGCCTGCCGGGCAAACTGGCAGACTGCCAGGAACGCGATCCGGCGCTTTCCGAACTGTACCTTGTGGAAGGGGACTCCGCGGGCGGCTCTGCGAAGCAGGGGCGTAACCGCAAGAACCAGGCGATTCTGCCGCTGAAGGGTAAAATCCTCAACGTCGAGAAAGCGCGCTTCGATAAGATGCTCTCTTCTCAGGAAGTGGCGACGCTTATCACCGCGCTTGGTTGTGGTATCGGTCGTGACGAGTACAACCCGGACAAACTGCGTTATCACAGCATCATCATCATGACCGATGCGGACGTCGACGGCTCGCACATTCGTACGCTGCTGTTGACCTTCTTCTATCGTCAGATGCCGGAAATCGTTGAACGTGGTCACGTCTACATCGCTCAGCCGCCGCTGTACAAAGTGAAGAAAGGTAAGCAGGAACAGTACATTAAAGACGACGAAGCGATGGATCAGTACCAGATCTCTATCGCGCTGGATGGCGCAACGCTGCACACCAACGCCAGTGCACCGGCGCTGGCTGGCGAAGCGTTAGAGAAACTGGTGTCTGAGTACAACGCGACGCAGAAAATGATCAACCGCATGGAGCGTCGTTATCCGAAAGCAATGCTGAAAGAGCTTATCTATCAGCCGACGCTGACGGAAGCCGATCTCTCTGATGAGCAGACCGTTACCCGCTGGGTGAACGCGCTGGTCAGCGAACTGAACGACAAAGAACAGCACGGCAGCCAGTGGAAGTTTGATGTCCATACCAATGCCGAACAAAACCTGTTCGAGCCGATTGTTCGCGTGCGTACCCACGGTGTGGATACTGACTATCCGCTGGATCACGAATTTATCACTGGCGGCGAATATCGTCGTATCTGCACGCTGGGTGAGAAACTGCGTGGCTTGCTGGAAGAAGATGCATTTATCGAACGTGGCGAACGTCGTCAGCCGGTAGCCAGCTTCGAGCAGGCGCTGGACTGGCTGGTGAAAGAGTCCCGTCGCGGCCTCTCCATCCAGCGTTATAAAGGTCTGGGCGAGATGAACCCGGAACAGCTGTGGGAAACCACCATGGACCCGGAAAGCCGTCGTATGCTGCGCGTTACCGTTAAAGATGCGATTGCTGCCGACCAGTTGTTCACTACGCTTATGGGCGACGCCGTTGAACCGCGCCGTGCGTTTATTGAAGAGAACGCTCTGAAAGCGGCGAATATCGATATTTAATGGCGTTAACAATGCGAGCGTGCCTGATGCGCTACGCTTATCAGGCCTACGAGACTCCTGCAATATATTGAATTTGCATGTTTTTGTAGGCCGGATAAGGCGTTCACGCCGCATCCGGCAAGAAGCTATAAGAAAAGGGCGGAGATCATCTCCGCCCTTTTTATTTCTGCAATCCGCAATTATCATCCCGCAGATCTATACTTTTTGGGTCAACACGTAACGCTTTACAGGTGATTATCATGGGGCTTTTTGATGACGTTGTCGGTGCCTTTCTGAAAGGCGATGCGGGGAAATATCAGGCCATTTTGAGCTGGGTTGAGGAACAGGGCGGCATTCAAGTGCTGTTGGAAAAACTGCAAAGTGGCGGCTTAGGGGCCATTCTCTCAACCTGGCTGAGTAATCAACAGAGCAATCAATCAGTTAGCGGCGAGCAAGTGGAATCGGCGCTCGGCACAAATGCGGTGTCCGATCTCGGGCAAAAACTTGGCGTGGATACCAGTACAGCTTCCAGTTTACTGGCAGAACAATTGCCGAAGATTATTGATGCGCTCTCACCGCAAGGTGAAGTGTCACCACAAGCCCATAACGATCTGCTTTCCGCAGGCATGGAACTGCTGAAAGGGAAACTTTTCCGCTAAGCAAAAGGGGAGCACGCAATGCGCGTTGCATCCCCCTTTTCCCTCGGGTGTTGTACTGATTTTTGAGCGGAATCGCGTTAGCATGGGTCAGGAACCAATCTACCTGGGGAACTCATGGCTATCAAACTCATTGCTATCGATATGGATGGCACCCTTCTGCTGCCCGATCACACCATTTCACCTGCCGTTAAAAATGCGATTGCCGCAGCTCGCGCCCGTGGCGTGAATGTCGTGCTAACGACGGGTCGCCCTTATGCAGGTGTTCACAATTACCTGAAAGAGCTGCATATGGAACAGCCGGGCGACTACTGCATTACTTATAACGGCGCGCTGGTACAGAAGGCCGCTGATGGTAGCACCGTGGCGCAAACCGCTCTCAGCTATGACGACTACCGTTTCCTGGAAAAACTCTCTCGCGAAGTCGGTTCTCATTTCCACGCGCTGGACCGCACCACGCTGTACACCGCCAATCGTGATATCAGCTACTACACGGTGCATGAATCTTTCGTTGCCACCATTCCGCTGGTGTTCTGCGAAGCGGAGAAAATGGACCCCAATACCCAGTTCCTGAAAGTGATGATGATTGATGAACCCGCCATCCTCGACCAGGCCATTGCGCGTATTCCGCAGGAAGTGAAAGAAAAATACACCGTGCTGAAAAGTGCGCCGTACTTCCTCGAAATCCTCGATAAACGCGTTAACAAAGGTACGGGTGTGAAATCACTGGCCGACGTGTTAGGTATTAAACCGGAAGAAATCATGGCGATTGGCGATCAGGAAAACGACATCGCAATGATTGAATATGCAGGCGTCGGTGTGGCGATGGATAACGCTATTCCTTCGGTGAAAGAAGTGGCGAACTTTGTCACCAAATCTAACCTTGAAGATGGCGTGGCATTTGCTATTGAGAAGTATGTGCTGAATTAATCAGTGAACGGGCAAACGGCATGAATGCGTTTGCCCGCAGCGATTAACAATTTCTGGTCGTGCATAAAATCAGGAACTGGAGTGGTGACGTTACTATATCCAGCGTAAGAGTGACTGGCAGCAGCGCATTAACGAGGCCGTGCGGGACGCCATCTGTTGCTTTGTACTCATAAAATCCCACCGTAAAGGGTTGATGGAAAACCATCACGTTTGAGTAATCCGCTTTTTTATTTTTCTGGTGGATTGAGCCTTTCAAACCGTCCAGCATCCATGTACAACGCCGGGTATCACAAATAAAACCATATTGTGTTGCCAGTGCCTTATCTTCTTCGTTGTTCCAGTCGTAATAGAGCGTAATAGCACCAGAGAAATTCTTATTACTGCTGCTTAAAATAAATTTCGCGTTATCAGAAACGGTGATTCTTTCACCATGGATTGCCGGATCGTTCAGCATTTTAACCACCTCATCGCCGCCGGTGGTCAACAGATAGTCCAACGATTCACCAACAAAAACATAGCCTTTCGTACCGTTACTATCTTCTGCCAGCGATAAACCCTTAATCGTGTCTGACCGCCATTGCTCGGCATGTGGACGGCTTGCAGTATTGGAAACCAATCCCCAGGTGATACATCCGGTCAACGCAAATGCCAAAGAACACAAACTGGCAGCCTTGAAAAATCCCTTAAGATTCAACTTCATGATTAATCCTTTAAACAAGAGTACTAAGCCGTTGAAAGCATACTCTTCTTTCCCTCCTGTTTAGCGCCTGATCTCCCTTTTCAGATTTTTGCCCGACGTAGAACATTTTCTTATGGATTGTTCTTTTTGTGATCTAAATTGTAGTACAATAATATAACTTTGTACTACATTAGGCGCACAGCAAACGCGAACGTCATCACGCTGGTACTACAAAATTGCCGCGTTATGCATCGATCGGGGTAAAGTAGAGAAGAACATACAGAGCACAAGGACTCTCCATGACTCTCAATAAAACCGATCGCATCGTTATTACGCTGGGTAAACAGATCGTTCACGGCAAATACGTGCCAGGCTCGCCGCTTCCGGCTGAGGCAGAACTCTGTGAGGAGTTTGCAACCTCGCGCAACATCATCCGTGAGGTATTTCGTTCGCTGATGGCGAAGCGGCTGATTGAAATGAAACGTTATCGCGGGGCGTTTGTGGCTCCGCGTAACCAGTGGAATTACCTCGACACTGACGTACTGCAATGGGTGCTGGAAAACGACTACGACCCACGGCTTATCAGTGCAATGAGCGAAGTGCGAAATCTGGTGGAACCGGCGATTGCCCGTTGGGCAGCAGAACGCGCGACCTCCAGCGATCTGGCGCAGATTGAATCGGCGCTGAACGAGATGATTGCTAACAATCAGGACCGCGAAGCGTTTAACGAAGCGGATATTCGCTACCACGAGGCGGTGCTGCAGTCGGTGCATAACCCGGTGTTACAGCAACTGAGCATTGCGATCAGTTCGCTGCAGCGGGCGGTTTTTGAACGAACCTGGATGGGCGATGAGGCCAACATGCCGCAAACGCTCCAGGAACATAAGGCGCTGTTCGATGCGATAAGGCATCAGGACGGCGATGCGGCAGAGCAGGCGGCGCTTACCATGATCGCCAGCTCGACACGAAGGTTAAAGGAAATCACATGACAGCTCGCTACATCGCAATTGACTGGGGATCGACCAATCTGCGCGCCTGGCTTTATCAGGGCGACCACTGCCTGGACAGCAGGCAATCAGAAGCAGGCGTCACGCGCCTGAACGGAAAATCTCCGGCTGCGGTGTTAGCAGAAGTGACGACCGACTGGCGTGAAGAGAATACGCCAGTGGTAATGGCAGGAATGGTCGGCAGCAATGTCGGCTGGAAAGTTGCGCCATATTTATCCGTTCCAGCCCGTTTCTCGTCTATTGGCGAACAATTAACATCTGCTGGCGACAATATCTGGATTATTCCCGGATTATGCGTCTCTCATGACGATAACCACAATGTGATGCGCGGCGAAGAAACACAATTGATCGGCGCGCGCACTCTCGCTCCTTCCTCTCTTTATGTCATGCCCGGTACGCATTGCAAATGGGTGCAGGCCGATAGCCAGCAAATTAACGATTTTCGCACCGTGATGACCGGTGAATTACATCATTTACTGTTAAATCACTCATTGATTGGCGCAGGTTTGCCGCCGCAGGAAAACGCTGCCGATGCTTTCGCGGCTGGTCTTGAGCGTGGCCTTAATGCTCCCGACATATTGCCGCAGCTTTTTGAAGTTCGCGCCTCGCATGTGCTGGGAACACTTCCCCGCGAACAGGTCAGCGAATTTCTCTCTGGTTTGTTGATTGGCGCAGAGGTCGCCAGTATGCGCGACTATGTGACCCATCAACAAGTCATCACCCTTGTCGCCGGAACATCGCTGACCGTGCGCTACCAGCAAGCCTTTCAGGCGATGGGTTGCGACGTGACGGCGGTGGCAGGCGACACGGCATTTCAGGCTGGTATAAGGAGCATCGCTCATGCAGTGGCAAACTAAACTCCCGCTGATCGCCATTTTGCGCGGCATTACGCCCGACGAGGCACTGGCACATGTTGGCGCGGTGATTGACGCCGGGTTCGACGCGGTTGAAATCCCGCTGAATTCTCCACAATGGGAGCAGAGCATTCCCGCCATCGTTGATGCGTACGGCGATAAGGCGTTGATTGGCGCAGGTACGGTACTGAAACCTGAACAGGTCGATGCGCTCGCCAGAATGGGCTGTCAGCTCATCGTTACGCCCAATATCCATAGTGAAGTGATCCGCCGTGCGGTGGGCTACGGCATGACCGTCTGCCCTGGCTGTGCGACGGCGACCGAAGCCTTTACCGCGCTCGAAGCGGGCGCGCAGGCGCTGAAAATATTCCCGTCATCGGCTTTTGGTCCGCAATACATCAAAGCATTAAAAGCGGTATTACCACCGGACATCGCGGTCTTTGCCGTTGGCGGTGTGACGCCAGAAAACCTGGCGCAGTGGATAGATGCAGGCTGTGCCGGAGCGGGCTTAGGTAGCGATCTCTATCGCGCCGGGCAGTCCGTAGAACGGACTGCGCAGCAGGCAGCAGCATTTGTTAAGGCGTATCGAGAGGCAGTGCAATGAAAATCACCAAAATTACCACGTATCGTTTACCTCCCCGCTGGATGTTCCTGAAAATTGAAACCGATGAAGGCGTGGTCGGTTGGGGCGAGCCCGTGATTGAAGGCCGCGCTCGCACGGTGGAAGCGGCAGTCCACGAGCTGAGTGACTATTTGATTGGTCAGGACCCGTCACGCATCAACGACTTATGGCAAGTGATGTATCGCGCCGGATTTTATCGTGGCGGTCCAATCCTGATGAGCGCCATCGCCGGGATCGACCAGGCGTTATGGGATATCAAAGGCAAAGTGCTGAATGCGCCGGTCTGGCAACTGATGGGCGGCCTGGTTCGCGACAAAATTAAAGCCTACAGTTGGGTCGGCGGCGATCGTCCGGCGGATGTTATCGACGGCATTAAAACGCTACGCGAAATCGGCTTCGATACCTTCAAACTGAATGGTTGTGAAGAACTGGGGCTAATTGATAACTCCCGCGCGGTAGATGCGGCAGTCAACACCGTGGCGCAAATTCGTGAAGCCTTTGGTAATCAGATTGAGTTTGGTCTGGACTTCCATGGTCGCGTCAGCGCGCCGATGGCGAAAGTGCTGATTAAAGAGCTGGAACCGTATCGTCCGCTGTTTATTGAAGAGCCGGTGCTGGCGGAACAGGCCGAATACTACCCGAAACTGGCGGCACAAACGCATATTCCACTGGCGGCGGGTGAGCGCATGTTCTCACGCTTCGATTTTAAACGTGTGCTGGAGGCAGGCGGTATTTCGATTCTGCAACCGGATCTCTCCCACGCAGGCGGTATTACCGAATGCTACAAAATTGCCGGAATGGCAGAAGCCTATGACGTGACCCTTGCGCCGCACTGTCCGCTCGGACCGATTGCACTGGCGGCTTGCCTGCATATCGACTTTGTTTCCTATAACGCCGTCCTTCAGGAACAAAGTATGGGCATTCATTACAACAAAGGCGCGGAGTTACTCGACTTTGTGAAAAACAAAGAGGACTTCAGCATGGTCGGCGGTTTCTTTAAACCATTAACGAAACCGGGCTTAGGCGTGGAAATCGACGAAGCTAAAGTTATTGAGTTCAGTAAAAATGCCCCGGACTGGCGTAATCCGCTCTGGCGTCATGAAGATAACAGCGTAGCAGAGTGGTAATTCCTGCCACGTAAGCCCCTCATCGGGCACTAAAACAGCAATACAAAAATATAACCCTCTGTAAATTACAGGGCATGGTGAGCGGCTTCGCTATGCCCAAAATCTGGAGAAAGCTCGCTATGGATATTCCCGTTAATGCAGCAAAGCCGGGGCGTCGGCGTTATCTGACGCTGGTGATGATCTTTATTACGGTGGTCATTTGTTATGTTGACCGCGCTAACCTGGCCGTGGCTTCTGCCCATATTCAGGAAGAGTTTGGTATTACTAAAGCGCAAATGGGCTATGTATTTTCGGCCTTCGCCTGGCTTTATACGCTATGTCAGATCCCCGGTGGTTGGTTTTTAGATCGCGTAGGTTCACGCGTGACTTATTTTATTGCGATATTTGGCTGGTCAGTGGCGACGTTATTCCAGGGCTTTGCCACGGGCTTAATGTCATTAATTGGTCTGCGCGCGATAACCGGTATTTTCGAAGCGCCCGCGTTCCCGACCAATAACCGGATGGTAACCAGTTGGTTCCCGGAACATGAACGTGCTTCTGCCGTTGGTTTTTATACGTCTGGTCAGTTTGTCGGTCTGGCGTTTCTGACTCCGCTGCTGATCTGGATTCAGGAGATGTTGAGCTGGCACTGGGTGTTCATTGTCACCGGTGGTATCGGCATTATCTGGTCGCTGATTTGGTTTAAGGTTTATCAGCCGCCGCGTCTGACCAAAGGCATCAGCAAAGCTGAACTGGATTACATTCGTGATGGCGGCGGTCTGGTGGATGGCGATGCGCCGGTGAAGAAAGAGGCGCGTCAGCCGTTAACAGCCAAAGACTGGAAACTGGTGTTCCATCGTAAACTGATCGGTGTCTATCTTGGGCAATTTGCGGTGGCTTCTACACTGTGGTTTTTCTTAACCTGGTTCCCGAACTATTTAACCCAGGAAAAAGGAATCACAGCGCTGAAAGCAGGCTTTATGACCACGGTGCCATTCCTCGCGGCGTTTATTGGCGTCCTGCTCTCTGGCTGGGTCGCGGATCTGCTGGTACGTAAGGGCTTTTCACTGGGCTTTGCGCGTAAAACGCCGATTATCTGCGGCTTGCTGATCTCCACCTGCATTATGGGTGCGAACTACACCAACGATCCGATGATGATTATGTGCCTGATGGCGCTGGCATTCTTCGGCAACGGTTTTGCTTCGATAACCTGGTCGCTGGTCTCTTCTCTGGCACCGATGCGCCTGATTGGTTTAACCGGCGGTGTGTTTAACTTTGCCGGTGGTCTGGGCGGCATCACCGTTCCGCTGGTGGTGGGGTACCTGGCGCAGGGTTACGGTTTCGCGCCTGCACTGGTTTATATCTCCGCCGTCGCGTTGATTGGCGCGCTCTCTTACATCCTGCTGGTGGGCGATGTGAAGCGCGTTGGATAATCTTTCAACTGTGGAATATGCGCCACTCCACTGCGCATAATCCACTTTCTTAAAGCCGGTGCGGTCAGGCATCGGCTTTTTACTATCTTGCCGAAGAGTTTTAAACGCAGTTTGCGAGTGGCGCGCCAGTAAGCGGTATTGAGCTTCTCTGGCAGCTTCAGTAATACCGAACGCAGAATCTCTGCGCTATCCAGCGCATAGCTAATCCCCTCCTGCGAGCTGGCGCTGATAAATCCCGCCGCTTCGCCAATCAGAAAGGCGTTGTCCTTGCCGCAGACAAAATCCTGCCAGCGTGAGGGAAACAGCACCGTGCATTTTTCGCTTTTCACCGCCTTACCAAACTGGAACTGAAAGGCGCTCATTTTCTCTTTTAGCGTCGTGAAACGCGTCTGACCGTCTTTCATCGGATAGGCACCGCCAAAGATAAAATAACCGTCTTTGCTGATACTCCATGAGTAACAGTCAGTTATCGCATTATCAAAGATGCAGGAGTAGAACGGCACCGGATGTTTCTCTGCGAACCACTGCTGGATGGCGACATATTTACGAATCTGATGATCCGGGTAGAGATGTCGCCGCACCATCGAGTTGGCACCATCGGCACCGACCAGATAGCGGGCGGTAATATGCTGCTCCCAGCCGTCTGCGCGAAAAATGACATGCCATTTATCATCCTCACGCCAGATTTTTCGACACAGGCTGTCGTGGTAAACCTCAACGCTGGCGGGGATCAGCGATTTCATCCACAAGTCGAAAGCATGGCGATTAATATTGATATAGCTTCGCTGGTAGTTACGCGTGAGCGATGCGGCGACGTCGACGGTTTTGACGCTGAAAATCTGCGGGTTGGCGATGACATCGACAGGAAGCGTCAATCCATCGCGAATAAAAGATCGCTGCGCGTCCGGTGCCAGCAGACCGCCACAAGGTTTGCTGAAACCTTCAGTACCATGCTGGTGCTTTTTATCCAGCGCGATCACCTGCATTTTGCCTGCTAACTTTCGCGCCAACGCCGACCCTGCCGGGCCGAGGCCAATAATCGCCACGTCGAAATGTTCCATCTTTTCACTCACATTCATCACGATGGCAAAAGACTATTGTCTGAAAGTGAAGTCCTTGTGAAGTATTATGGCGGGAACCGTTTTGTATCAGGACCGCGCCATGAAACAGATAACCTTTGCTCCTCGTAATCACCTGCTCACCAATACCAATACCTGGACGCCCGACAGCCAGTGGCTGGTGTTTGACGTGCGGCCTTCTGGGGCGTCGTTTACCGGCGAGACCATTGAGCGTGTGAATATCCATACCGGCGAGGTCGAGGTTATCTATCGCGCGTCACAGGGCGCATACGTCGGCGTGGTGACCGTTCATCCGAAGTCAGAGAAGTATGTCTTCATCCACGGCCCGGAAAATCCTGATGAAACATGGTATTACGACTTTCATCATCGGCGCGGAGTGATTGTTGAAAGCGGCAAGGTGAGCAATCTCGATGCAATGGATATTACCGCGCCATATACGCCAGGAGCGCTACGTGGCGGCAGCCATGTACATGTCTTTAGCCCGAACGGTGAAAGGGTGAGCTTTACCTACAACGACCATGTAATGCATGAACTCGATCCGGCGCTGGATTTGCGAAACGTCGGTGTTGCTGCACCGTTTGGCCCGGTCAACGTACAAAAGCAGCATCCGCGTGAATACAGCGGTAGCCACTGGTGCGTGCTGGTAAGTAAAACCACGCCCACGCCACAGCCTGGCAGTGATGAAATCAATCGTGCTTATGAAGAAGGATGGGTAGGAAATCACGCGCTGGCGTTTATTGGCGACACACTTTCGCCAAAGGGCGAGAAAGTGCCGGAGCTGTTTATTGTCGAGTTGCCGAAAGATGAAGCTGGCTGGAAAGCGGCAGGTGATGTGCCGTTAAGTGGAACGGAAACAACCCTGCCTGCGCCACCGCGTGGTGTCGTGCAGCGACGTTTAACCTTTACGCACCATCGTATTTACCCGGGCCTGGTTAACATTCCGCGCCACTGGGTGCGTTGTAATCCTCAAGGAACACAAATTGCGTTTTTAATGCGTGATGATAACGGCATTGTGCAACTGTGGCTTATCTCGCCACAGGGCGGTGAACCACGCCAGTTAACCCATAATAAAACGGATATTCAGTCTGCATTTAACTGGCATCCATCAGGCGAATGGCTGGGATTTGTGCTGGATAATCGGATTGCTTGTGCCCATGCGCAAAGCGGCGAGGTTGAGTATTTAACCGAAAACCACGCCAATCCACCTTCTGCGGACGCCGTGGTTTTCTCGCCGGATGGTCAATGGTTGGCGTGGATGGAGGACGGTCAGTTGTGGATCACCGAAACTGACCGCTAGCTCTCAGTTTGCAGGCATTTTGGCGGGGGGAATGACGTTATTGGTTTCTTGCGCGTTGGCTTCGCTTTTTTCAACGCGCGAGCGCACTGAGCTGTCTTTGCGGAACACATCCCACGGTAGTAATATTGTGTCCAGTACTGCGGTAAATGGCATGTCGAGTATCGCCAGCGATTTTGTGCCCCAGTTGGTTTCATCGTCGCCAATCATGGTTGCGCTGGCGCGGGTGCCAGGATACGTTCCTTCTTTCCCCCCGGTATGGGACATCACGCTGGAGCATCCTCCGAGTAATGTCATTCCGCTGCATATCATGAACGCTAACAACACATTTCTTATCATAATAAATTCATCTGTTGATCGTGGGTGTTGGCCTGATGAGTTATAGCGATCCCTTGCTGAAAATAACATCATCATTACGTCGCACTGTGGCGGCTATCGCACTTTAACGTTTCGTGCTGCCCCCTCAGTCTATGCAATAGACCATAAACTGCAAAAAAAAGTCCGCTGATAAGGCTTGAAAAGTTCATTTCCAGACCCATTTTTACATCGTAGCCGATGAGGACGCGCCTGATGGGTGTTCTGGCTACCTGACCTGTCCATTGTGGAAGGTCTTAGATTCTCGCTGATTTCAGGAGCTATTGATTATGCGTAACTTTGATTTATCCCCGCTTTACCGTTCTGCTATTGGATTTGACCGTTTGTTTAACCACTTAGAAAACAACCAGAGCCAGAGTAATGGCGGCTACCCTCCGTATAACGTTGAACTGGTAGACGAAAACCATTATCGCATTGCTATCGCTGTGGCTGGTTTTGCTGAGAGCGAACTGGAAATTACCGCCCAGGATAATCTGCTGGTGGTGAAAGGTGCTCACGCCGACGAACAAAAAGAGCGCACCTATCTGTACCAGGGCATCGCTGAACGCAACTTTGAACGTAAATTCCAGTTAGCTGAGAACATTCATGTTCGTGGTGCTAACCTGGTGAATGGTCTGCTGTATATCGATCTCGAACGCGTGATTCCGGAAGCGAAAAAACCGCGCCGTATCGAAATCAACTAATTCCCTAAGGCCGCCTGGCGCGGTCTGACATTTTCATGCTCGCCGTCAGGGAGCATATGCGAATCTTCGGATTTGCAGGTACTTACTCGCTTCTTAGAAGGAGAAATGACTATGCGTAACTTCGATTTATCCCCACTGATGCGTCAATGGATCGGTTTTGACAAACTGGCCAACGCACTGCAAAACGCCGGTGAAAGCCAGAGCTTCCCGCCGTACAACATTGAGAAAAGCGACGATAACCACTACCGCATTACCCTTGCGCTGGCAGGTTTCCGTCAGGAAGATTTAGAGATTCAACTGGAAGGTACGCGCCTGAGCGTAAAAGGCACGCCAGAGCAGCCAAAAGAAGAGAAAAAATGGCTGCATCAAGGGCTTATGAATCAGCCTTTTAGCCTGAGCTTTACGCTGGCTGAAAATATGGAAGTCTCTGGCGCAACCTTCGTAAACGGTTTACTGCATATTGATTTAATTCGTAATGAGCCTGAACCCATCGCAGCGCAGCGTATCGCTATCAGCGAACGTCCCGCGTTAAATAGCTAACTAGCTATTCTCTTTGCCCCGCCATTCTGGTGGGGCTTTTTTTTGTCTTTTTTCTTCAGCAATGCGTTAAATTTCGCCTGTTTAAGATATTTCGGCACGTTCTTTCCCGTGATAATGTGCGCTATAAGGCAAATCTGCTTCACCGATTCAGCCATAATCCGTAGCAATTAAAATGTTATTTCAAGAGAAATGGACGATGAGTGATATAGCATTAACGGTCAGTATTCTGGCTTTGGTGGCGGTCGTCGGGTTGTTTATCGGCAACGTCAAGTTTCGCGGTGTTGGATTGGGCATTGGCGGCGTGCTGTTCGGTGGGATCATCGTCGGCCATTTTGTTTCTCAGGCGGGGATGACATTAAGTAGCGATATGCTGCATGTTATTCAGGAGTTTGGCCTGATCCTGTTCGTTTATACCATCGGGATTCAGGTAGGGCCGGGCTTCTTTGCCTCATTGCGCGTCTCCGGATTACGCCTCAACCTGTTTGCTGTTCTGATCGTCATCATCGGTGGTCTGGTTACCGCCATCCTGCATAAACTGTTTGATATTCCACTGCCGGTAGTGCTGGGGATTTTTTCCGGCGCGGTCACCAATACGCCAGCGCTGGGGGCAGGGCAGCAGATCTTGCGCGACCTGGGGACACCGATGGCGATGGTCGATCAAATGGGGATGAGCTATGCGATGGCGTATCCATTTGGGATTTGCGGCATTTTGTTCACTATGTGGATGCTGCGGGTTATTTTCCGCGTCAATGTTGAGACTGAGGCCCAGCAGCACGAGTCCACGCGAACCAACGGCGGTGCGCTAATCAGGACGATTAACATCCGAGTTGAGAATCCTAATTTGCATAATTTAGCCATTAAAGATGTGCCGATTCTCAATGGCGATAAAGTTATTTGCTCACGATTGAAACGAGAAGAAACCCTAAAAGTGCCTTCGCCAGAAACCGTTATTCAACTGGGCGATTTGCTGCATCTGGTGGGGCAGCCTGCGGATTTACATAATGCGCAACTGGTGATTGGTCAGGAGGTCGATACCTCGCTGTCTACGAAAGGCACTGATTTGCGCGTCGCGCGTGTGGTGGTCACCAATGAAAACGTGCTCGGTAAACGTATTCGCGACCTGCACTTTAAAGAACGCTATGACGTTGTTATCTCGCGCCTGAACCGTGCTGGTGTTGAATTAGTTGCAAGTAGCGATATCAGCCTGCAGTTCGGCGATATCCTCAACCTGGTGGGGCGTCCGTCCGCAATTGATGCCGTTGCCAATGTGCTGGGGAATGCGCAGCAAAAACTGCAACAGGTTCAGATGCTGCCAGTGTTTATTGGTATCGGGCTTGGCGTATTGTTAGGTTCTATTCCCGTCTTTGTGCCTGGGTTCCCGGCGGCGTTGAAACTCGGGCTGGCGGGCGGTCCGCTGATTATGGCGTTGATCCTCGGGCGTATCGGCAGTATCGGCAAGCTGTACTGGTTTATGCCACCAAGCGCTAACCTGGCGCTACGCGAGTTAGGCATTGTGCTCTTTCTCTCGGTGGTTGGCCTGAAATCCGGCGGCGATTTTATCCATACACTGGTGGATGGCGAAGGGCTAAGCTGGATTGGTTATGGTGCCCTGATCACCGCCGTTCCGCTGATTACTGTTGGCATTCTGGCGCGGATGTTAGCCAAAATGAATTACCTGACCATGTGCGGGATGCTGGCAGGTTCCATGACCGATCCTCCGGCGCTGGCGTTTGCTAATAATCTTCATCCAACCAGCGGTGCGGCGGCGCTCTCTTACGCCACTGTCTATCCGTTAGTGATGTTCCTGCGCATTATCACACCCCAATTACTGGCGGTGCTCTTCTGGAGTATCGGTTAACTCTTTTCCCGGTGGAGTCGCCGTAAATGGTACTCCGCCTGGTATTTCTGAACATCATCGAGTCATTTACACACTCGCCATTCTGGTTATTACCTGTCCGTATTCTTCAGCACAGCTGACGGCGCATAACCAAATTTATGCTTAAAGGCTTTGCTGAAATGAAAGGAGTCGAAGAAGTTGAGCGTATCAGCGACTTCGCCAACCGAGTTCCCTTGTTGCTTTAATAGCGATAGCGCCAGATCCAGACGCGCATCGAGGTAATATTCTTTCGGCGTCTTGCCGGTATAGCGTAAAAACAGACGACGCAACCAGGCCTCGCTACAGGGGATCGTGGCAGCCATATCAGCTACGCTCCAGCGTTGTTGTAGATTGGCATGTAAAGTGGCAATTAATTTTTCAATTTGCCGCCGTTGTGGATCTTTTTTACCGACTGTGTGCATAAGACAAATCCACTGATAAATAATTTTCGTCAGAAAAGCGACTGCCAGATTATTTTTTATTGCTTCTGGTGAAGTAATTAACTCAGCAACTTCGGTGAGTTCCTGATTATAAACTTCGCCATTATAAATAACGCTTTGCTGACCGACGGGAATATCCATCATACTGGTGGGGGTAAATTCCATCCAGTACTGTTCCCAGACCAAACCTTCACAGTGATAAGAGTGAATATCCATTGGCTTTAAAAATATAATACAGTTGCCATGCAGAGTTATTTGTTCGTCATTCTTTAAAAGAATTTTCCCACATCCTTGTACGGTATACACCGCAACCCATGAGTTGGCGATAAGCGGTTTCTTCTTGTCCCGCGGCCAGATCACCCGATAATGCTCGTCGGCGTAGGTATGCCAGAGCGATATCAGAGAAATTCCGCTGGAGATCACATTTTCGTTAATCAATAAGGGAATATTGTACGGAGTTTCGTTTTTTACATCCGAACTTTGCAATTTTCCATTCATTTTAATATCCCTCCGGCGAATTATGCTCACAACCTGAACTTAACAGAAAACAATCCGTTCAGGGATACGACGTTTGTATTTTAAGAATCTGACTGCCTGACCCGACGCATTTTACCTCTCCCTATATTCATGCGTCCGGGACATAAACATAAATAAGGGCTATGAGATGAATTCGTTACAAATCTTGAGTTTTGTCGGTTTTACGCTGCTGGTAGCGGTCATCACCTGGTGGAAGGTCCGTAAAACAGATACCGGATCGCAACAAGGCTATTTTCTTGCCGGACGTTCACTAAAAGCGCCGGTTATTGCCGCTTCGTTAATGCTAACCAACCTTTCCACGGAGCAACTGGTCGGCCTTTCCGGGCAGGCCTACAAAAGTGGCATGTCGGTGATGGGCTGGGAAGTCACCTCTGCAGTGACGCTGATCTTCCTCGCGCTAATCTTTTTACCGCGCTATCTGAAGCGCGGCATTGCCACCATCCCCGATTTTCTGGAGGAACGTTATGATAAAACGACGCGTATTATCATCGACTTCTGCTTCCTCATTGCCACCGGCGTCTGCTTTCTGCCGATTGTTCTCTATTCCGGCGCGTTGGCGCTCAACAGCCTGTTTCATGTGGGTGAGTCGCTACAACTTTCCGATGGTGCGGCTATCTGGTTACTGGTGATTTTGCTTGGTCTGGCGGGAATTTTGTATGCGGTGATCGGCGGACTGCGCGCAATGGCAGTGGCGGACTCCATTAACGGTATTGGGCTGGTTATTGGCGGGTTGATGGTGCCGGTATTTGGCCTGATCGCGATGGGCAAGGGCAGCTTTATGCAGGGCATTGAGCAACTCACCACCGTTCACGCCGAGAAATTAAACTCAGTCGGCGGCCCGACCGATCCCTTGCCGATTGGCGCGGCATTTACCGGTTTGATTCTGGTGAACACCTTTTACTGGTGTACAAATCAGGGCATCGTGCAACGCACGCTGGCGTCAAAAAGCCTGGCGGAAGGGCAAAAGGGGGCGCTGTTAACGGCGGTGCTGAAAATGCTCGACCCGCTGGTACTGGTGCTGCCAGGGTTGATTGCGTTTCATCTGTATCAGGATTTACCGAAAGCCGACATGGCCTACCCGACGCTGGTCAATAACGTTCTGCCGGTGCCACTGGTGGGCTTCTTCGGTGCGGTGTTATGTGGTGCGGTGATCAGTACCTTCAACGGCTTTCTGAATAGCGCCAGTACGTTATTCAGTATGGGTATTTACCGGCGCATCATTAACCAGAATGCCGAGCCGCAACAGCTGGTCACCGTCGGGCGCAAATTTGGTTTCTTTATCGCCGTCGTTTCGGTGATGGTCGCGCCGTGGATCGCCAACGCGCCGCAGGGGCTGTATAGCTGGATGAAACAGCTCAACGGTATTTACAACGTGCCGCTGGTTACCATCATCATTATGGGCTTTTTCTTCCCGCGCATTCCGGCGCTGGCGGCAAAAGTGGCGATGGGGATTGGCATAATCAGCTACATCACCATCAACTATCTGGTGAAGTTCGACTTCCATTTCCTCTATGTGCTGGCCTGTACGTTCTGCATCAACGTGGTCGTGATGCTGGTGATCGGTTTTATCAAACCGCGCGCCACGCCGTTCACCTTCAAAGATGCGTTTGCGGTGGACATGAAACCGTGGAAAAACGTCAAGATTGCGTCAATTGGTATCCTGTTCGCGATGATTGGCGTCTATGCCGGGCTGGCTGAATTCGGTGGCTACGGTACGCACTGGTTAGCGATGATCAGTTATTTCATCGCCGCCGTAGTGATTGTCTACCTGATTTTTGACAGCTGGCGGCATCGTCACGACCCAGCCGTCACCTTTACTCCCGATGCGAAGGATAGCCTATGAAACGCCCCAATTTTCTGTTCATCATGACCGATACCCAGGCCACCAATATGGTCGGTTGCTATAGCGGTAAGCCGCTGAATACGCAAAATATTGATAGTCTGGCGGCAGAAGGTATTCGCTTTAATTCTGCCTACACCTGTTCACCGGTTTGTACACCTGCACGGGCCGGACTATTCACCGGTATCTACGCTAACCAGTCCGGCCCGTGGACCAACAACGTCGCGCCGGGCAAAAACATTTCCACCATGGGGCGCTACTTTAAGGATGCGGGCTATCACACCTGCTACATCGGCAAATGGCATCTCGATGGACATGACTATTTCGGCACTGGCGAGTGTCCGCCGGAGTGGGACGCTGATTACTGGTTCGATGGCGCGAACTATCTTAGTGAACTGACGGAGAAAGAGATTAGCCTGTGGCGCAATGGCCTAAACAGCGTTGAGGATTTACAGGCGAACCATATTGACGAAACCTTCACCTGGGCGCACCGCATCAGCAATCGGGCGGTGGATTTTCTGCAACAGCCCGCGCGCGCCGACGAACCTTTCCTGATGGTGATTTCGTATGATGAGCCGCATCACCCGTTCACCTGTCCGGTGGAGTATTTAGAGAAATACACTGATTTTTACTACGAACTGGGTGAGAAAGCAGAGGATGACCTGGCGAACAAACCGGAACATCACCGCTTATGGGCGCAGGCGATGCCATCGCCAGTCGGTGATGACGGGCTTTATCACCATCCGCTCTATTTTGCCTGCAATGACTTTGTTGATGACCAAATCGGACGGGTCATCAACGCCTTAACGCCAGAGCAACGTGAAAATACGTGGGTTATTTATACCTCCGATCACGGCGAAATGATGGGCGCACATAAGCTGATCAGTAAAGGAGCGGCGATGTATGACGACATCACCCGCATTCCGCTGATCATCCGTTCGCCGCAAGGGGAGCGGCGACAGGTCGATACGCCAGTCAGTCATATTGACTTACTGCCGACAATGATGGCGCTGGCAGATATTGAAAAACCAGAGATTCTGCCGGGGGAAATATCCTTGCCGTAAAAGAACCACGTGGCGTGTTGGTGGAATTTAATCGCTACGAGATTGAGCATGACAGCTTTGGCGGTTTTATTCCGGTGCGTTGCTGGGTAACGGATGACTTTAAACTGGTGCTCAACCTCTTCACCAGTGATGAACTTTACGATCGCCGTAATGACCCAAATGAAATGCATAACCTGATCGATGATATCCATTTTGCCGACGTTCGCAGCAAAATGCATGACGCCTTATTGGATTACATGGACAAAATTCGCGATCCGTTCCGCAGTTATCAATGGAACCTGCGTCCGTGGCGCAAAGATGCACAACCGCGCTGGATGGGGGCGTTTCGTCCACGCCCACAGGATGGTTATTCTCCAGTGGTACGCGACTATGACACCGGTTTACCGACACAAGGGGTGAAGGTGGAAGAGAAAAAACAGAAGTTCTGATGCATTATTGCTGTTCCTGGCCTAATTTTTCGGCGAGGAACAGTTTACAAGGAGCAACAATGAAAATTTCCCGCCTCGGAGAAGCGCCCGATTACCGCTTCTCGCTGGCTAATGAGCGTACTTTTCTGGCGTGGATCCGTACTGCACTAGGATTTCTGGCGGCGGGGGTTGGGCTTGATCAACTTGCGCCAGATTTCGCCACGCCCGTCATCCGCGAACTGCTGGCGTTGTTGTTGTGTCTGTTTTCCGGCGGGTTAGCGATGTATGGCTACTTGCGCTGGTTACGCAATGAAAAAGCGATGCGCCTGAAAGAGGACCTGCCCTATACCAACAGCTTATTAATCATCAGTTTAATATTGATGGTCGTGGCAGTGATCGTCATGGGACTGGTGTTGTATGCCGGATAGCCGCAAAGCCAGACGCATTGCCGACCCAGGGCTGCAGCCGGAACGCACATCACTGGCGTGGTTTCGTACTATGCTGGGCTACGGCGCGTTGATGGCGTTGGCTGTCAAACACAACTGGCACCAGGCGGGCATGTTATTCTGGATTTCGATTGGCATCCTCGCCATCGTGGCGCTGATCCTCTGGCACTACACCCGTAATCGCAATTTAATGGATGTCACGAATAGCGATTTTTCCCAATTTCACGTAGTCCGTGACAAATTTTTGATCTCCCTCGCGGTGTTATCTCTCGCAATACTGTTTGCTGTAACGCATATACATCAACTTATCGTATTTATTGAGAGAGTCGCATGACAGGAAGTCAGGTCATTGATGCTGAAGAGGACAGGCATAAACTGGTTGTAGAGTATAAGGATGCTCTGCAACCTGCCGATTTTTATCACAATTTCAAACAGCTGGGCATCCGCTCAGTACAGCTTATTCCCCATCTTGAATTTGATGACCGGGGCGATCTGACGGCCGCTTCGGTGACAGCAGAGCTGTGGGGGAAATTTTTAATTGCCCTGTTCGAGTGTTGGGTGCGGGCAGATATCAGTCGTATTTCGATTGAACTTTTTGACACCACCTTACAAAAATGGTGTGGCAGCGAAAAGTCGCAACCGCGCCGTGACTGCCAGGCGTGCGACTGGCATCGGCTGTGCCCGCACGCTCGGGAAGATAAACCAGACAACGTGCTTTGTGCGGGCTATCAGGCGTTTTATTCTTACTCCGCGCCGCATATGCGGGTGATGCGTGATCTGATAAAGCAGCATCGTTCTCCCATGGAGCTGATGACGATGCTGCGGTGACGTGAGCTTAAACAGGCTGCCCCTGATGCGACATCCGCGTCGCCAGCGGTAGCCAGCACAGCACGATCAACAATCCCATTAAGGTCATCAACAATCCCAGGCTGCCCTGACCGGTTTGCGGCAACATCGCAGAGAGCGACGCCAGCACGCCGGAACCAATGTTTTGCAGACCGCCGACCAGCGCGCCAGCGGTGCCCGCCAGGAAGGGGAACGGCTCCATCGCGCCGCTGGTAGCCAGTGGAAACAGCATCCCGGCACCGAAAAAGAACAGCGCGGCGGGAATGAGCAGCGTCCAGACATTCATCACGCCAAACCAGTCGGGGATCCACATCAGCAAGCCAGCCAGCAGGCAACAGATAACCGACTGCCACATCAACGTTGAGAAGCGTTTATTGGGACGTCCGGCAAACCATGCGCCAAAAAATGCCGCCGGAATCGGCAGAATAAACAAAATACTGACCGTCATACTGCTCAGCCCTAACACCGCGCCCATCAGCACGCCGGAGCAGGCTTCAAAGGCGGCAATCCCGGCCAGACCGCCAATCAGCATCAGCAAATAACAGTTAAAACCGCTGTTACCGAAAAGCGTTTTATAACTGGTAAGCAGGCGCGTGCGCGGTGCGTCGACCGGACGCGTTTCCGGCATCCAGCGGGCCATACTGAAAGTCACACCGGCACAAAGTACCAACAAAAAGAGATAACAGGCGCGCCAGTTCCACATCGTATCCAGCAGACCGCCGATTAGTGGTGCGAGCAGTGGACTGACAAGAATCCCCATGTTTAACAGGCTGTTAGCGTGGCGCAACTGTGTCCGTTCATATAAATCGCGCGGCAAAGTACGCGCCATTACGCCGCCAACGCCGGTGCCCATCCCCTGCATCGCGCTGGCGGCAATCAATACCATCAAACTGGAGGTCGTGACCGCGACCAGCGTTGCCAGCATAAAAATGGACATTCCGACGAGGATCACCGGTCGGCGACCCACGCGATCGGAAATTGGGCCATAAAACAGCTGTGAGACACCGTAAGTCAGCAGATAAGCGCCCATTACGCTCTGCACCGCCCCTTCACGGACATTGAGATCGCGCGCCATATCGGCAATAGCTGGAATATAAATGGTTTGCGCCATCTGACCGACGGCCACGAGTAATACCAACATCAATAACAAATTGACGTTTCTATGCCTTTTCATTATCACGGATGCTTTTATAAAAATAATTAGAATAAGTCACTACGCATTCCCATAAATGCGGGAGAGGAATCTATCACATTGATGAATGTTAGCCAGATATACGCCAGGAATGGGGAATTGTTTAGCGGCAGAATATGTAAACAAAAGCGGCAATAAATGTTGCCGGAAACAGTGATGGTGCGGTTGGTAGGGTAAGGTGTTTACGCTGTATTCGACATGAATAAGGCGCACTCTGTCAACAATCTGACCGTCTTTCAGGTGATGATGCTTTATTGCCTGAGTTTCAGTTCAAAATGTGATCTGCCACGTATTTTTATCCGGAAGAAAAATTTTCCATTGTCTCCCCTGTAAAGCTGTGCTTGTATAAATATTGTTAAACACAAAACCAACAAGGTCCCCAATGACTACTTCCATGTTCAACGCAAAACTACTACCAACTGCGCCATCCGCCGCAGTGGTCGTCGTGCGTGTGGTGGTGGTCGTCGGCAATGCGCCGTAGGGACTGGAACAACACACGATTCCAAAACCCCGCCGGCGCAAACCGGGCGGGGTTTTTCGTTTAAGCTCCTCCCGGAAAGTCGGCCCAGAAGAAAAGGACTGGAGCATGGCAAGTTCGGGCACAACATCGACGCGTAAGCGCTTTACCGGCGCAGAATTTATCGTTCATTTCCTGGAACAGCAGGGCATTAAGATTGTGACGGGTATTCCGGGCGGTTCTATCCTGCCTGTTTACGATGCCTTAAGCCAAAGCACGCAAATCCGCCATATTCTGGCTCGCCATGAACAGGGCGCGGGGTTTATCGCTCAGGGAATGGCGCGCACCGACGGTAAACCGGCGGTCTGTATGGCCTGTAGTGGACCGGGTGCGACTAACCTGGTGACCGCCATTGCCGATGCGAGGCTGGACTCCATCCCGCTGATTTGCATCACTGGTCAGGTTCCCGCCTCGATGATCGGCACCGACGCCTTCCAGGAAGTCGACACCTACGGCATCTCTATCCCCATCACCAAACACAACTATCTGGTCAGACATATCGAAGAACTCCCGCAGGTCATGAGCGATGCCTTCCGTATTGCGCAATCAGGCCGCCCTGGCCCGGTGTGGATAGACATTCCTAAGGATGTGCAAACGGCAGTTTTTGAGATTGAAACACAGCCCGCTATGGCAGAAAAAGCCGCCGCACCCGCCTTTAGCGAAGAAAGTATTCGTGACGCGGCGGCGATGATTAACGCCGCCAAACACCCGGTGCTTTATCTGGGTGGTGGTGTGATCAACGCGCCTGCGCGAGTGCGTGAACTGGCGGAGAAAGCACAACTGCCTACCACCATGACTTTAATGGCGCTGGGTATGTTGCCAAAAGCGCATCCGCTGTCGCTGGGTATGCTGGGGATGCACGGTGTGCGCAGCACCAACTATATTTTGCAGGAGGCGGATCTGCTGATTGTACTCGGTGCGCGTTTTGATGACCGGGCGATTGGCAAAACCGAGCAGTTCTGTCCGAATGCCAAAATTATTCATGTCGATATCGACCGCGCAGAGCTGGGCAAAATCAAGCAACCGCATGTGGCAATTCAGGCGGATGTTGATGACGTGCTGGCGCAGTTGATCCCGCTGGTGGAAGCGCAACCGCGTGCAGAGTGGCACCAGTTGGTGGCGGATTTGCAGCGTGAATTCCCGTGTCCAATCCCGAAAGCGTGCGATCCATTAAGCCATTACGGCCTGATCAACGCCGTTGCCGCCTGTGTCGATGACAATGCGATTATCACCACCGACGTGGGTCAGCATCAGATGTGGACCGCGCAAGCCTATCCGCTCAATCGCCCACGCCAGTGGCTGACCTCCGGCGGGCTGGGCACGATGGGTTTTGGCCTGCCTGCGGCGATTGGCGCGGCGCTGGCGAACCCGGACCGCAAAGTGTTGTGCTTCTCCGGCGACGGCAGCCTGATGATGAATATTCAGGAGATGGCGACCGCCAGTGAAAATCAGCTGGATGTTAAAATCATTTTGATGAACAACGAAGCGCTGGGGCTGGTGCATCAGCAACAGAGTCTGTTCTACAAGCAGGGCGTTTTTGCCGCTACCTATCCGGGCAAAATCAACTTTATGCAGATTGCCGCCGGATTCGGCCTCGAAACCTGTGATTTGAATAACGAAGCCGATCCGCAGGCTGCATTGCAGGAAATCATCAATCGCCCTGGCCCGGCGCTGATCCATGTGCGCATTGATGCCGAAGAAAAAGTGTACCCGATGGTGCCGCCAGGTGCGGCGAATACTGAAATGGTGGGGGAATAAGCCATGCAAAACACAACTCATGATAACGTGATTCTGGAACTCACCGTTCGCAACCATCCGGGTGTAATGACCCACGTTTGTGGCCTTTTTGCCCGTCGCGCTTTTAACGTTGAAGGCATTCTCTGCCTGCCGATTCAGGACAGCGACAAAAGCCACATCTGGCTACTGGTCAATGACGACCAGCGTCTGGAGCAGATGATAAGCCAAATCGACAAGCTGGAAGATGTGGTGAAAGTGCAGCGTAATCAGTCCGATCCGACCATGTTTAACAAGATTGCGGTGTTTTTTCAGTAACCGCTCAAGGCTTGAACAACATCGCGCTTATCGTTAAGGTAAGCGCGTTTTATTACCCTCCAGGACAAGATCATGATCACCGTTGCCCTTATAGACGATCACCTTATCGTCCGCTCCGGCTTTGCGCAGCTGCTGGGGCTGGAACCTGATTTGCAGGTAGTTGCCGAGTTTGGTTCGGGGCGCGAGGCGCTGGCGGGGCTGCCGGGGTGCGGTGTGCAGGTGTGTATTTGCGATATCTCCATGCCTGATATCTCCGGTCTGGAGCTTCTAAGCCAGCTGCCGAAAGGCATGGCGACAATTATGCTCTCCGTTCACGACAGTCCGGCGCTGGTTGAGCAGGCGCTTAACGCCGGGGCGCGCGGCTTTCTCTCCAAACGCTGTAGCCCGGATGAACTCATTGCTGCGGTGCATACGGTTGCCACTGGCGGCTGTTATCTGACGCCGGATATTGCCATTAAACTGGCATCCGGTCGCCAGGACCCGCTAACCAAACGCGAACGCCAGGTGGCAGAAAAACTGGCGCAAGGAATGGCGGTGAAAGAGATTGCCGCCGAACTGGGCTTGTCGCCGAAAACGGTACACGTCCATCGCGCCAATCTGATGGAAAAACTGGGCGTCAGTAACGACGTTGAACTGGCGCGCCGCATGTTTGATGGCTGGTGATGAAGACGTTGTTCTCCCGCTTAATTACCGTTATTGCCTGCTTTTTTATCTTCTCTGCCGCATGGTTTTGCCTGTGGAGTATCAGCCTGCACCTGGTTGAGCGCCCTGATATGGCGGTGCTGTTATTTCCGTTTGGCCTGCGGCTAGGGCTAATGCTGCAATGCCCGCGCGGATACTGGCCGGTGCTACTGGGTGCGGAGTGGCTGCTGATTTACTGGCTAATGCAGGCGGTCGGTTTAACCCATTTCTCCTTATTGATGATCGGTAGTTTACTGACGTTATTGCCCGTGGCGCTGATCTCGCGCTATCGCCATCAACGTGACTGGCGCACCTTGCTGTTACAGGGTGCGGCGTTAACTGCGGCGGCGTTGTTGCAGTCGCTGCCCTGGCTTTGGCACGGCAAAGAGTCGTGGAATGCGCTGCTGCTGACTTTAACTGGCGGCCTGACGCTGGCCCCGATATGTCTGGTGTTCTGGCACTATCTGGCGAATAACACCTGGCTGCCGCTCGGCCCGTCACTGGTTTCTCAGCCAATCAACTGGCGCGGGCGACATCTGGTCTGGTACTTGCTGCTGTTTGTTATCAGTCTCTGGCTCCAGTTGGGATTGCCAGACGAACTGTCGCGCTTTACGCCATTCTGTCTGGCGCTGCCGATTATCGCGCTGGCCTGGCACTATGGTTGGCAAGGAGCGCTGATTGCGACATTGATGAACGCCATCGCGCTGATCGCCAGTCAAACCTGGCGCGATCATCCGGTGGATTTATTGCTCTCGCTGTTGGTGCAAAGTCTGACAGGGTTGTTACTGGGCGCAGGCATCCAGCGGTTGCGTGAACTTAACCAGTCGCTGCAAAAGGAACTGGCGCGCAATCAGCATCTCGCTGAACGGTTGCTGGAAACCGAAGAGAGCGTGCGCCGTGATGTGGCACGTGAGCTGCACGATGATATCGGTCAGACCATTACTGCTATTCGAACTCAAGCGGGCATTGTTCAGCGGCTGGCGGCAGATAACGCCAGCGTGAAACAGAGCGGGCAGCTCATCGAACAACTATCGCTGGGCGTTTACGACGCGGTGCGCCGTTTGTTAGGTCGGTTACGTCCGCGCCAGTTGGATGATCTCACCCTGGAGCAGGCCATCCGCTCACTGATGCGGGAAATGGAGCTGGAAGGGCGCGGCATTGTCAGCCATCTCGAATGGCGAATCGATGAATCAGCGTTAAGCGAAAACCAGCGAGTGACGCTGTTTCGTGTCTGCCAGGAAGGGCTGAACAACATTGTGAAACATGCTGATGCCAGCGCGGTCACCCTGCAAGGCTGGCAGCAGGATGAACGGTTGATGCTGGTGATTGAAGACGATGGCAGCGGTTTACCGCCAGATTCCGGGCAACACGGTTTTGGCCTTACCGGAATGCGCGAGCGCGTAACGGCGCTGGGTGGCACATTGACCATTTCCTGTCTGCACGGCACGCGTGTCAGCGTTTCTCTACCTCAACGTTATGTCTAAGGTTCGATGATGTTGCCGTTTCTGAAAGCGCCCGCCGATGCGCCATTAATGACTGATAAACATGAAATTGATGCCCGCTATCGCTACTGGCGTCGGCATATTCTGCTGACCATCTGGCTGGGTTACGCGCTGTTTTACTTCACGCGTAAAAGTTTTAACGCCGCCGTACCAGAAATCCTTGCTAACGGCGTGCTCAGCCGTAGCGATATTGGCCTGTTAGCGACCCTGTTTTACATTACCTACGGCGTGTCGAAGTTTGTCTCCGGCATTGTCAGCGATCGCTCAAATGCCCGTTATTTTATGGGGATAGGGCTTATTGCCACGGGCATTATCAACATTCTGTTTGGCTTCTCGACGTCGCTATGGGCGTTTGCCGTGCTTTGGGTGTTGAACGCCTTTTTCCAGGGCTGGGGTTCACCGGTGTGTGCGCGTCTGTTAACCGCCTGGTATTCTCGTACCGAGCGCGGCGGTTGGTGGGCATTATGGAACACGGCGCATAACGTCGGCGGCGCACTCATTCCCATTGTGATGGCAGCGAGCGCGCTGCATTACGGCTGGCGTGCCGGGATGATGATTGCGGGTTGTATGGCGATAGTCGTGGGGATTTTTCTCTGCTGGCGGCTGCGCGATCGCCCGCAGGCGTTAGGTTTACCGGCGGTTGGTGAATGGCGGCACGACGCACTGGAGATTGCTCAACAACAAGAAGGGGCAGGGCTGACGCGTAAAGAGATCCTCACCAAATATGTGTTGCTGAATCCGTATATCTGGCTGCTTTCGTTTTGCTATGTGCTGGTCTATGTGGTTCGGGCGGCGATCAACGACTGGGGCAATTTGTATATGTCCGAGATGCTGGGCGTCGATCTGGTCACGGCGAATACGGCAGTGACAATGTTTGAACTGGGCGGATTTATCGGTGCGCTGGTAGCGGGTTGGGGTTCGGACAAACTGTTTAACGGCAACCGCGGGCCGATGAATTTGATTTTCGCCGCCGGAATTTTGCTTTCAGTCGGCTCGCTGTGGCTGATGCCATTTGCCAGCTACGTGATGCAGGCAACCTGCTTCTTCACCATTGGTTTTTTTGTCTTTGGCCCGCAGATGTTAATCGGCATGGCGGCGGCAGAGTGTTCCCACAAAGAGGCGGCAGGGGCGGCGACGGGATTTGTCGGCTTGTTTGCTTATCTTGGTGCGTCGCTTGCTGGTTGGCCGCTGGCGAAAGTACTCGATACCTGGCACTGGAGCGGATTTTTTGTGGTTATCGCCATCGCCGCCGGGATTTCCGCACTGCTATTACTGCCCTTTTTGAACGCCCAGACACCGCGAGAAGCGTGATGCATCTCACCTTTTCACTTCATATCCGGCAAAACTAAGAAATTTTCCAGGTTTTGCCTGGACGCTATCTCAGGCCTGATTTGCTGCTGATTTTTACAATGCATGCCTCACGCAGGTATTCATTTCAGGAGTAACCCATGCTGGCTTTCTTAAACCAGGTTCGCAAGCCGACCCTGGACCTTCCGCTCGAAGTGCGGCGCAAAATGTGGTTCAAACCGTTCATGCAATCCTACCTGGTGGTCTTTATCGGCTACCTTACGATGTACCTGATTCGCAAGAACTTTAACATCGCGCAGAACGACATGATCTCGACCTACGGGTTGAGCATGACGCAGCTGGGGATGATCGGCCTGGGCTTCTCCATCACTTATGGCGTGGGTAAAACGCTGGTTTCTTACTACGCCGACGGCAAAAACACCAAACAATTCCTGCCGTTCATGCTGATCCTGTCTGCCATTTGTATGCTGGGCTTCAGTGCCAGTATGGGCAGCGGCTCGGTTAGCCTGTTCCTGATGATTGCCTTCTACGCCTTGAGCGGCTTTTTCCAGAGTACCGGCGGTTCGTGCAGTTACTCCACCATCACCAAATGGACGCCGCGTCGTAAACGCGGGACATTCCTCGGTTTCTGGAACATTTCTCACAACCTTGGTGGTGCAGGCGCAGCAGGTGTGGCGCTGTTCGGCGCAAATTACCTGTTCGATGGTCATGTCATCGGCATGTTTATTTTCCCGTCGATTATCGCGCTGATTGTTGGTTTTATTGGTCTGCGTTACGGCAGCGACTCCCCGGAATCTTATGGCCTCGGCAAAGCTGAAGAGCTGTTTGGCGAGGAGATCAGTGAAGAGGATAAAGAGACAGAATCTACCGATATGACCAAGTGGCAGATCTTTGTTGAGTATGTGCTGAAAAACAAAGTGATCTGGCTGCTGTGCTTTGCCAACATTTTCCTCTATGTGGTGCGTATTGGTATCGACCAGTGGTCAACCGTGTATGCGTTCCAGGAACTGAAACTCTCTAAAGCGGTGGCGATTCAGGGCTTTACGCTGTTTGAAGCTGGTGCGCTGGTCGGTACGCTGCTGTGGGGCTGGCTCTCTGACCTGGCGAACGGTCGCCGTGGCCTGGTGGCCTGTATCGCGCTGGCGCTGATTATCGCCACGCTCGGTGTGTATCAACACGCCAGCAACGAATATATCTACCTGGCTTCTCTCTTTGCGTTGGGTTTCCTGGTCTTTGGCCCGCAATTGTTGATTGGTGTGGCGGCTGTTGGCTTTGTACCTAAAAAAGCGATTGGCGCTGCCGATGGTATTAAAGGCACCTTCGCTTACCTGATTGGTGACAGCTTTGCCAAGTTAGGTCTGGGAATGATTGCCGATGGGACGCCGGTATTTGGCCTTACCGGCTGGGCAGGCACCTTCGCCGCGCTGGATATCGCCGCGATTGGTTGTATCTGCCTGATGGCGATAGTGGCGGTGATGGAAGAACGCAAAATCCGCCGCGAGAAAAAAATTCAGCAGTTGACAGTGGCATAAACGTAACTGGTGACTTTTGCCCGGCATGACGCCGGGCTTTTTTTTATTATTCCGTGAATTCCAGCGTAGTGAAGGCAAACTTCTCGCCATCAAACAGCCCCTGACTGGTTAGTTTCAGCGCGGGGATCACTGGCAGGGAAAGAAACGCCATCTGAATAAACGGCTCATCGGGTAACGGACCGCATTCACGGGCGGCGGCTTTCAAGGCGTCAATTTGCTCCGCCAGTGACTGCGCCGTGTCGGTGCTCATTAGCCCGGCAATGGGCAACGGTAGATGACTTTGTACCTGGCCGTTACGGACCACGCACAGCCCGCCGCCATCCTGAATCACCTGATTGACCGCCAGCGCCATCTCTTCTGCGCTACGACCGATCACTACAATATTATGGCTGTCATGGCTGACCGTCGCAGCCAGCGCACCTTCATTCAGGCCAAAGCCGCCGAGCAAACCACAGGCCGGAGCCAGTCGTTGTCCGTAACGCTCAAGAACGGCAATAAAGCACACATCATCGCGATCAAAACCGTTTTCGCTGTAGACGCTGGAGCGGGAGTGCGTGATCAGTTCGTTATGGATTACCTCAATAACGCGATAGCGTTTTCCGGGGGTAAATTGCAGGGCAAAGTCGCTGGCGGAAACTGGCTGGCGATCAATGGTATTGCCATATGGCGGGGCGGATTGTGCCAGTCTCGCCGACTCTTCCGCCTGTAAGGTTTGTGCATCGATCGGCTCGCCTTTCACCAGTACCTGCTGCACCGTGACCTTACGCGCATCGCTCAACAGGACGATATCGGCCTGCTTGCCGGGTGCCAGTAAGCCGAGGTGATTCAGACCAAAATGGCGCGCCGTCGACCAGCTGGCTACGCGATATGCCACATGCAGCGGTACATTGTGTTGTTCGATCAGGCGGCGAATTAAGGCATCGATGTGTCCTTCATGGGCGATCTCCCACGGGTTACGGTCATCGGTACAGAGCATGCATTGCGGGCTGTTAAATTCGTTGATCAACGGTGCCAGCGCGTTGAGATTGCGGGCTGCGGACCCTTCACGGATCATCAATGACATGCCGAGTTGCAATTTCCGGCGTCCTTCTTCCAACTGATAACTTTCGTGGCAGTTTTCAATACCCGCAGCAATATAGGCGTTAAGTTCTTTACCACCCAAACCCGGGCAGTGACCGTCCAGCGTCAGGTGGCGAAATGCGTCCAGTTTATCGAGCAGCGCATTCTGCCCGCTAATTACGCCAGGGTAGTCCATCATTTCTGCAAGGCCGGTAACCTGCGGATGGTCCCGCCAGGCGAGCATCTGTTCAAGGGTAAAACTGGCACCATTAACATCGCAGCCTTCCAGTGCGGGTACGCAAGAGCTGACCTGTAAGTACTGGTTTTGCCTTGCCTGTTCGGCACAGCGGGCAAACCAGGCGAATCCGGCTTCGCCCATCACGTTGACGATTTCATGAGGGTCGCAAATAACGGTCGTCAGGCCGCGCGGCAGGGTCGCGGTTTCAAAAGTGACTGGCGTCATCATGCTGGATTCAATATGCAGGTGAGCATCAATAAACCCTGGCACCGCCGTTGCGCCGCGGGCATCAATCCGCTGCAAAGCCGGAGCATCAGCGTATTCTGCGCCAACACCGGCAATGTAACGTCCTTTAATCACAATTGGGCCGGAAATTTCTCCGCCATTGATCAGGTCGAGAATAGAGACATTATCAATAATATAATCGGCAACAGCGTCTCCACGGGAAACGGCTAACAATTCCTGGTATTCAGTCCGGCTAATGTGATGAAATTTATGGTTAATAGAATTATTCATATTTTTCTCATTTTGATTTTATCAATTTGATTATTATTTATCATAAAGAAACGTCGCGAGATTATTAAAGAATATCCATTAATGTGCAATTGAAATGTGATAATTATCACTGAACCGTTGTTGTCATTTGTTTTACAAAAGCAAGGGATTAAATCTCCTCCAATGGACAAAAAAATGAATAATGACAATACCGATTACGTGAGTAATGAATCAGGGACGCTTTCGCGATTATTTAAACTATCTCAGCATGGGACCACCGTCCGCACAGAATTGATTGCGGGGATGACCACTTTTTTAACCATGGTGTACATCGTTTTTGTGAACCCGCAAATCCTCGGCGCGGCACAAATGGACCCGAAAGTGGTGTTTGTTACCACCTGTTTGATTGCCGGTATCGGCAGTATTGCGATGGGGGTATTTGCTAACTTACCCGTGGCACTGGCTCCGGCAATGGGCCTGAACGCCTTCTTTGCCTTCGTGGTCGTGGGGGCGATGGGTATCTCCTGGCAGACCGGGATGGGCGCGATATTCTGGGGCGCAGTTGGGCTATTTTTGCTCACGCTGTTTCGTATCCGGTACTGGATGATCTCCAACATTCCATTAAGTTTACGTATTGGTATCACCAGCGGAATCGGATTATTTATCGCCTTAATGGGATTAAAAAATACTGGCGTTATTGTCGCCAATAAAGACACCCTGGTGATGATTGGCGATTTAAGTTCTCACGGCGTGTTGTTAGGTATTTTAGGGTTTTTTATTATAACCGTGTTGTCATCACGTCATTTTCATGCCGCGGTGCTTGTTTCTATTGTGGTGACGTCTTGCTGTGGATTGTTTTTCGGTGATGTTCATTTTAGCGGCGTCTATTCCATTCCGCCTGATATTAGCGGCGTCATTGGTGAAGTGGATTTGAGCGGTGCGTTATCACTTGAACTCGCCGGTATCATTTTCTCCTTTATGCTGATCAACTTATTTGATTCATCAGGGACATTAATTGGTGTGACTGATAAAGCTGGCTTAATAGATAGTAACGGTAAATTCCCCAATATGAATAAGGCGCTGTATGTTGATAGCGTCAGTTCGGTGGCGGGTGCGTTTATCGGTACCTCGTCTGTTACCGCCTATATTGAAAGTACTTCAGGTGTGGCTGTCGGTGGTCGCACGGGGCTGACGGCTGTCGTAGTCGGCGTTATGTTCCTGTTAGTTATGTTCTTCTCACCGCTGGTGGCGATGGTTCCTCCTTACGCAACCGCCGGAGCGTTAATCTTTGTTGGCGTGCTGATGACTTCAAGCCTGGCGCGCGTTAACTGGGATGATTTTACCGAATCGGTGCCTGCGTTTATTACCACGGTGATGATGCCCTTTACTTTCTCGATCACCGAAGGGATTGCACTAGGCTTTATGTCGTACTGCATCATGAAAGTGTGCACCGGGCGCTGGCGCGATCTGAACCTGTGTGTGGTGGTGGTCGCAACTCTGTTTGCACTGAAGATTATTCTGGTGGATTAGTAACTGGCGAGGGTTTCCAGATATCATGAGTTCTGATTACGCAGGAGAACTCATGATCTGGATAATGCTCGCCACGCTGGCGGTAGTGTTTGTGGTTGGTTTTCGGGTGCTGACATCCGGGGCCAGAAAAGCGATTCGCCGTCTCAGCGATCGGCTGAACATCGATGTCGTACCCGTGGAGTCGATGGTCGATCAAATGGGAAAGTCAGCCGGTGACGAATTTTTACGTTATTTGCATCGCCCGGATGAGTCGCACCTGCAAAACGCCGCGCAGGTGTTGCTCATCTGGCAAATTGTCATTGTCGATGGTAGCGAACAGAACCTGCTGCAATGGCATCGGATTTTACAAAAAGCCCGCCTTGCCGCGCCGATTACTGATGCTCAGGTCAGGCTGGCGCTGGGTTTTCTGCGCGAAACCGAACCTGAAATGCAGGATATCAATGCTTTTCAGATGCGCTATAACGCGTTCTTTCAGCCTGCCGAGGGCGTTCACTGGCTGCATTAAAACCGCTTCGTCTTATCAGCCTACAGACCGCGCCTGACCTGGTGGGTGGATAAGACGTTCACACCGCATCCGGTAATCTTTGCCCTGTTCCGTTTCGATCTTAACTCCAGCTCAAGCAACACCGTAAAAGTTGCAAAAACGTTAAATACGTCACACATTTCAATGTTAAAGTGGTCGGCTTTCCCTCTGAAACATGCCACGGGTAACACCATGAGTGAATTTATTGCTGAAAACCGCGGCGCGGATGCCATCACCCGACCGAACTGGTCAGCCGTTTTCTCGGTGGCGTTTTGCGTCGCCTGTCTGATTATCGTTGAGTTTTTGCCTGTCAGTTTGTTGACGCCAATGGCCCAGGATTTAGGCATTTCGGAAGGGGTTGCCGGCCAATCGGTGACCGTGACCGCCTTTGTGGCGATGTTTGCCAGTTTGTTTATTACCCAGACCATTCAGGCCACTGACCGCCGCTACGTTGTCATTCTGTTCGCCGTTTTGCTGACGCTTTCCTGTTTGCTGGTTTCCTTTGCCAACTCATTCAGTCTGCTGTTAATCGGCCGCGCCTGTCTGGGTCTGGCGCTGGGCGGGTTCTGGGCGATGTCGGCGTCGCTGACCATGCGTCTGGTACCGCCGCGTACGGTGCCGAAGGCGCTGTCGGTGATCTTCGGCGCGGTTTCTATTGCGCTGGTGATTGCCGCGCCGTTGGGCAGTTTTTTAGGCGAGCTTATCGGTTGGCGCAATGTCTTTAATGCGGCGGCGGCGATGGGCGTGCTGTGTATTTTCTGGATTATCAAATCACTGCCTTCGCTGCCAGGTGAACCTTCGCATCAGAAACAAAATACTTTCCGCTTATTACAACGTCCGGGAGTGATGGCCGGGATGATCGCCATCTTTATGTCCTTTGCCGGACAGTTTGCTTTTTTCACTTATATTCGCCCAGTGTATATGAATCTGGCGGGATTCGGTGTTGATGGCTTAACCCTGGTGCTGCTGAGTTTTGGTATCGCCAGCTTTGTCGGGACATCGCTTTCGTCGTTTATTCTCAAACGTTCGGTGAAACTGGCCTTAGCGGGCGCACCGTTTGTGCTCGCCCTGAGCGCGCTGGTACTGACACTGTGGGGAAGCGATAAAATTGTTGCTACTGGTGTGGCGATTATCTGGGGGCTGACCTTTGCTTTAATTCCCGTTGGTTGGTCAACGTGGATCACTCGCTCATTGGCCGATCAGGCAGAAAAGGCTGGATCTATTCAGGTGGCCGTTATTCAGCTTGCTAACACCTGCGGTGCGGCAATCGGCGGTTATGCGTTGGATAACATTGGTCTGACTTCGCCGCTGATGTTGTCCGGCACATTGATGTTGCTGACTGCATTGTTGGTGACTGCAAAGGTGAAAATGAAGAAATCCTGATATCAGGTAAAGAAGCGTTGGTCAGTGGTTGTTGCCGTTCTTACATATCCGGGCATTCTACCTTACCCAACGCTTCCCAATAATTGCTCTGATTATTACGTTCCATCGCCACGATGGCCTCGCGTATATGTTGTTTATTGTTTTCATCTGACAACATTAACTTTTCCCACGCTTCATCTGATAATGACGCCTGTGGCGTGCAAATTTTACGTAAATCTTGCAATACCGTGGTTTTCTCTTTTGCCGACTGTAGAGAACTGAATGGCGACTCGGCCTGAGAAATGGCTGGAAAAATCAGGAATACGGTAATCATGAGTAGCATCGTTGGCTTCATAGCGGCAACCTTCTGCAAATGTGCATCGAATGAAGCATAAGTGTAGTTTGCTTTTGCCGCTCTCATCATGCTGTACGAAAGGTGTTTGCGTGGTCAGTAAGAAGTGCCAGACTTTATATTCCACTTTTATTCCTTTTTATTCTTATCGATAGCGTTTCGTTTTTTAAACTGCAGCGACCTTACCGCTATAGTCAGGTAATCATTAATAAAAGGATAAAAAAATGAAACTGACAACACATCATCTACGGGCGGGGGCCGCATTATTACTGGCAGGAGTTCTGCTGGCAGGTTGCGACCAGAGCAGCAGCGATGAAAAGCATATTAAAGTTGGCGTTATTAATGGCGCAGAACAAGATGTCGCGGAAGTCGCTAAAAAGGTAGCAAAAGAGAAATATGGTCTCGATGTTGAACTGGTAGGATTTAGCGGTTCGTTGCTACCGAACGATGCGACAAATCATGGCGAGCTTGATGCGAACGTCTTCCAGCATCGACCCTTTCTTGAACAAGATAATCAGGCGCATGGTTATAAACTGGTAGCGGTGGGAAATACGTTTGTCTTCCCCATGGCGGGCTATTCCAAAAAAATCAAAACAGTGGCGCAAATAAAAGAAGGTGCGACAGTGGCGATCCCCAACGACCCGACTAACCTTGGTCGCGCGCTTTTACTGCTGCAAAAAGAGAAGCTAATTACTCTGAAAGAAGGAAAAGGGTTATTACCTACCGCGTTGGATATAACCGATAATCCACGCCATTTGCAGATAATGGAGCTGGAAGGGGCACAGTTGCCACGTGTACTGGACGACCCGAAAGTGGATGTAGCGATTATCAGCACCACTTACATCCAGCAAACAGGACTTTCTCCGGTTAACGACAGCGTATTTATTGAAGATAAAAATTCGCCGTATGTGAATATTCTGGTGGCACGGGAAGATAATAAGAATGCAGAAAACGTGAAGGAATTTCTGCAATCTTATCAATCACCCGAAGTCGCTAAAGCGGCAGAAACCATCTTTAACGGAGGCGCGGTGCCTGGCTGGTAATTCTCACTCATGCCGCGCCGGACGATTTATTTTTCTGGCGCGGCGGCGGGAATCCATTGAAATCAAAATCACCGATGACAGAATCAGCAGCGTTCCCAGCCAGTCCGGCAATGTGAAGGTGATCCCCAGCAACAACAAAGAGAGCAGCGCGCTACTTAATGGTTCTGCACAGCTTAAAATGCTGGCTTTTGGACCGCCAATTAATTGTGCTCCTTTCAGGTACAGACTAAATGTCAGGGACGTACCAATGACCACCAAATAAAAAAACGCCAGAATCAAACTGCCGTTAACGACAAAGTTTGTCCCTTGTCTGGCATAAAAGGGCAGCAGGATCAGACCGCCAATCAGCATACTCCAGCCGACGACCGGTAACGTGCCATAGCGGGCAATCAGCGTTGAGGGATAGGTGGTATAGAATGCAGCAGCAAATGCCGAGGCAATCCCCCAGAATAACGCGGCAGGAGAGATCGATAATGACGTCGGATTACCGTGTGTCACCAATAAAAAAGTCCCGATCAGCGATGTCAAAATAGCGCAGAAAACCAGAATGCCCGGGCGGGATTTACGCACCAGTGAGAACCAGGCGACGATAATAGTCGGTGAGAGGAATTGCAGCACCGTTGCCGTGGCTGCGTTCGATTTTTCGATGGTTAGCAAAAAAGTGAGCTGTACGGTTAGCGCGCCAACCACGGAAAAAATCAGTAGGCTAATGGCATCTTTGTGATTGTTAATAATAGAAAAGATTTTATCACCATGAATAAATGATAGCGTCAGCAGAATCAAACCGGCGAATATCAAACGCGTCATAGTCAAAAACTGCGACGACATCTGGCTTTGCTCCATGATGTATTGCGCGCAGACCCCTGAACTTCCCCACAACACGGCGGCAATCAGAACGTTCAGCATCCCCTTTCTGGTGGAACCCATTTTTCCCTCTGCATACTGTTTTGTCTTTTCATCAATATACGTTAAGGATACCACTACCGATGACGGTGAGGGAGTAGAGTAATCAATCAGTTTTAGTGAATGGAGGAAATAATGACATATAACAATTATTCATATGGTGTTTAAAAAAACTCAATATGAAATTTAATTATTTAATGTTCAATAACTCTATGGCTTTAGTATATTCATCAGGAATACCAATTGTAAAACAAGGTGCGGTATCGGTAGGTAGATTTTCTTTGTTATCATCATCCAGAACAGAAATAGAAAACTGTCGTTCAGGTGTTGATGTCGTTGGTTATTAAAATGGTTGGATTAGGAAGAGAAACATATGTTGTATCATTTTTTAGTTTTATTTCTTTGATGTTTTCTTTGTTAATTTTATCAATCGTTTCAATAGAGAAAAAAGAATCATACCCCATTCGCAGTTCAATTTTATTATCGTTTTTGAATAAATAAATGGCATTATTGTTTTGAAGCAGATTGAATATATTGTTAGCGCAAGTTTGAGTTGCTAGCCAGGATGCCGCTGGATGACTCAAATTAATATGCGTGCTAAAGACTTTGACGCGACTACTTCTGTTTTTCTCTTTACTTTCAATTAAATGCCTAGCGCTTTTGGCTGCTTTACAAGTTCCATGCCCCACACGGCAAAAATAATCTCCTGAAAGGATACTTACAATCAGTATTACACCAATGACGACAGAAAAAATAGTTCCGATGAGTTTGATGATGACAATCCTTGTGCAGTGTTATTTTCACCATGGATTATAATGTTATAGTGAAATTATTGCGCATGTAATTTTTCTTTGATTGTTTTAACATCACATTTATGCACTTCTTCATCTTTGTAGCAGGTAAAAGCCATATATGGATGGCTGGTGTCCGGTGCAGATAAAATGCAACTTATTCTTGATAGCTTGAAAAAAAGAGAGGTTTTTTTGAGTGACGGTTGATAGTCGGTGGCAAGGAAGACGTTTTCGTACACTCGGCAAGAAAAACGAATCACTCTGTCATACTACCAGATACATCAGCAGGGTCAGGTTGCTCAGAAATAAGCAGGATGGGGATCACTGAAGAGGCATTTTGGCGATCACAGGAGTCGAATATGAGTATTAATATATTGATTTTAAATGATTAATCTGTGTTGGATAAATGAATAACCCCCATAAGAACCCCCAAATAAATTTGCGTGAGGGAATGAAGCTAAAATACATAATTGAATTCATTCTTAGAGCTTTATAATGAAGGTAACATTTCCGGATAGTGCCGGGCAATAATATCATTTAGCCGATCAACCAGTTCTGGTTTCCTGAACGTGATGTGTGCGGAGCCCTTCTTAAAGTATCTGATGTTGAACATCTCATCTTCATAGCACGCTTTGCCCTGAACGGAGCGGATGTGATCATCCAGCCGAATGATGATATTTTCCCGGTTGTCAGGGATCGGTTTGCCGCTGAACAGATACAGCATTCTTTCCAGGTCGGCGAGTCGATCTGCCTGTTGCCCGGTGATAAGATGCAATCCCCACCGGTCCCCCCTCACCAGATTGTTGACGATAATTTTACTGCCAAATTTACAGGGGGAGTTGGTTTTGTAATTCCAGCTCAGCCCTCTGAAGACGTTGATCACTCCTCGCTCAAACACTTCATCCTTATTCTGGTGCAGTTGCTCAAATGTGCTCCAAATGTTCGCTTCACTGATTTCCGGAAGTTATCGTACTCCAGTGAGCGGTACCATGTATCACGGGCCTGCGCATCCATTAATGACAGCATCCCGGAACGTTGCATCAGGTCACGCCAGATTTCGCGGTCAAGATTGCGGGTGATGGCTTTCATTGCGGTTTCCGGTTTCTCCATGAGCCAGCGGCCACAGCGAAAATCCTGTTTCATGGCCCAGTCCGGAGCAGTTTTACCTCCAATACTTTCTGTCATTGCTGAGATTTCTGCCAGTTGCCGGATAAGTGTGTCGATTTGCAGCAGTGTACTCTTTCGTACAGCCAGAATGTGGCGGATACTGGTTGAGCAAATAACGTCCGTATGTCCGGTGACCACTTCCGGACGGGAGACTGTGATTGCAGACATAATCGATATTCCTTTTCGCAGATAAATGAAAACGCCAGCCCTGTTCAGGCTGGCGTCAGTGGAATGAAGTATGGTGAGTGAGATTCACCGGTTCTGGTGCAGAAACTGCAGTTGGCGCAGGGTACGGATATCTTCCCTGGCCTGTTCAATGCAGGGCAGTAGTGCTGCCGAATCCGTTTTATCCTCATCGTTGTCAAAGATAATTTCCGATTCGCAGTCAATATTGTCCTGCAGCCACGCAATGAGGATATCCAGCGCTGTTTCCGTGGTTAATGATTTCATGTTGTTCCTGGTTACCAGTCGAAAGTGGGTAAATCCGGCAGACATTCGGCGCTGGCATCCAGATGAATGAGACTGACGCCATAACGTCGGGTAAGTGTGACAACCAGACGGCGGAACGTTTTTGACAGCCCCAGGCGTTTAAGCCGCAGAACCGGGTATGACCACGCACCGGTACGTAACAGATATCCGCTACCTGTGAAATGAATCCATTCTGATTCGCCAGTGTCATTCGTCTGATGTGACAGTGAGTACAGCCAGGCGTTGTCCTTTGCCATGATATGCGCGGTACTGCAGCGTATGCCGGTCAGGGCAGCAAATGGTGGCATGCAGTCTGTTGAGGTCCGGTCAGATTCATCAACAACACGAAGGAAGTGGCCGTTATCGCAGACCACGTTAATCAGTTCAGCGAGCTCAATACCATCGACGTCAACGACAATGCGCCCCATGTTCAGTGCCTGCACGTTAATGCTGTCGGCTTCCAGCGTCAGGGCCAGTTTCATTGTTTCGCCTCCGGATGCTTACCCAGGGTAATGTCATTTACCGTTCTGTAGTTGTCGCGGGTCATCAGGCCGGTTGCCCGGCGTGCCCGGAGGATATCAATACTGTTTATTAACTGAGAACGGGTACAGGCACTGAATTCCGGCTGGTCGGTACGCACCAGTGCGTATTTTTCAACGAGAAAGTTCACCGCGTCACACAGTGAAATGCCTGCCTCAATATGCTGCTCAATCACACGTTCATCGGCGAACGGTGTGTCATTCAGCGTAAGGCCGTAGTGCTGATCCAGCAGTCGGGTGA
>OBXJ01000213.1_pt1 | contig 54821 bp, 53 predicted proteins | sample 1495401 | NCBI WGS metagenome assembly OBXJ01 (sample SAMEA2580149, study PRJEB22360) | human gut metagenome | biome: human gut; feature: human-associated habitat; material: faeces | place: Denmark | collected 2008/2010 | reverse complement strand
TTGTGACGGACTTTTCTGTACCCCGGGGGCCGCCTGCCACTGCCGGGGTATCGGAGAAAAGCTGACGAAAGTACCGGGGTGGAACGGATTGCCCCTCGTCATTGTCCGTCCCCCTGTGGCGGTAGAAACAGGAAAAGCCTATGCCGTTCTTGATAGAGCGGAGAAACAAACCGGAAATAAGACAGACGCCTGTATCCGTGCTGTGGAAGAGAAGGACAGAAAAAAACTGGCGGAAAGCCTTTCCAACGATTTTGAAAAAGCACTTTTTGCAGAAGAACCGGTGCTGGAAGAAACATCACGCCGTTTGGCATTATTTTCCCGTCCCCTTCTCATGACAGGCTCGGGATCCGCCTTTTTCGTCATAGCGGAAAGCCGGGCAGACAGGAAACGCCTGGCGGAAGAAATAAAAAAAGAAGGCCCCGGCCTGTTTATCGCGGAAGCGGAAACAAAAACGGACATAGGCTGATTGTCTTTTCAGTTTCATAAAAAACGATACGGATTCAAGCATAAGAAAAAAGCCTGCACACCGGAATGTGAAGGCTTTTTGTATTTCAAAAATTTTATTTGATATAAGCGGTCGCTTTCAGTAAGAACATATTGTCCATCTTTTTGCCGCCCATATCCGTAGCATTAAATCCGTAGTTCGCTTCAATAATAAGACCCTTCATCGGAACATACTGCGCTTTGGCAAGGAAGAATTTCGCACCGCCGAACTTGACATGGTCATTGGACTTGTCACCGTCCGTAAGAGCGTCCATTTTATCGGCAAAGTAAGCGGGCATTTTTCCCAGCCCGTTCCAGTTTTGGTAGATATGTCCCATGTACTGGTCGGCGATGTCATTTCCCGAACCTCCGAAATACGTACCGGCCTGGCTGTATACATAGTCAAGACCGAAGGAATAAGATTTCGGTTTCAGTACAGAGGCATGACCGTAAGAAACGCCGTAATTGTAAGAGTAAGGCCGTTCGTTATTCAAAGGCAACTTGCAGAGATTCTTTACAAATTCACCGTGGAGATTCCACTGCGGCGTGATATCATAAGACCCTGCAAACCCGTAAGCCTTTGTAATATGTCCGACAGGACCGACCGCTTTCAAACCGTATGCATGGAATTCCCATTTTTCGGGAACCTTGTAAATATAAGACGCATAGACCGCCGGTACATCCTCATCAGCGCCCCAATCCATCACGACATCTTTGCCCATCGGATAAAGAACATTTGAATGAGTATCATAGTACATAGTACCAAAAAGGTTACTTTTGTTCACTTTGTCCATAACAGCTTTGGCTAAAGCTGGATTTATTTTCCCGATATCTTTAAAAATTCCAAGCAGACCGTCATTAAGATCCCTAAGTGTTTCGCTGTCATGAATGGTTTTTCCTGCTTTTGGAATAAGGCGGGCCAATTCAGGCTGTTTCAATACAGCTTTTTTAATAGCTTTATTATTTTGTAATTCCGTTATGAGTATTTGCTTGGCTGTCGGTGGAACCTTTAGATAATCGCCGCTCACACCGTGCATCATCGGACCTGTGTAATCGTAGTTAATATTCGTAGCCCGGCCGTAAGCAAGCGTCAGGTGTCCGCCCTTTACATAATCGCCGAATTGCAGGAAAGCCCCTTTGAACTCACCGTCATACGTATAGCCCGTTACCCCCATTTTGACAGGGAACTGGCCGATACCGATCAGATTTTTTGTCGGACCCATCGGAAGTTTTTCCGTATCCTGCTTTTTACCGAACTGGTAAGTAGCGAAAAGCCTGTTCAGATGCACACCGCCGTCTTCATGACCGCCCCGTACGGATGTGGAACCGTCTTTATTGTAATTTAATTTATTTACATCATATAACTCGTTTCCGTTCATGGAAATATGAGTCTGGAGCTGGCCGTATATATAACTTCTGTCATTCACATGAGTCAGTGTATTTAAACGAACTCTGGCACCCGTTTCAAAATGGCTCGCTTTTTTATCCTTGAAAACATTATCATACCGGTTTACACCATGCACACGAAGCTCCGTAATCAAAGACGTCCGGCCCGTTTTCTTCTCTAATGCGGCGACACGGACACCCAAATCGGTAAGCTCATCTTTATACTCCCCGGCGAGCTTGCCGACTACCGCCTGCTGCTCTGCCGACAGACGGTCGCTCTTGGCCATCAGCCTTGCCACCACCTGTGCCAACTCATAACGGGTGAGATGCTTGTTTCCGCGGAATGTTCCGTCCGGATATCCCTCTACGATATTTTGATCCGACAAAGAACTGATTGCCTGATAAGCCCAGGAATCAGTGTCCACATCAGAAAACGGATTGGCTGCCGAAACCGTAAGAGTCATTCCTGCAAAAAAAGAAACGACAGCGGCTTTTAATACAAAACGATTCATCTTGAAAGCTCTCCTTATGCGGCCTGTTAAGATAAAAAGAAATCTCTGCCGCCATAAAATAAAACAAAAAATAATAAAACGATTGAAAAATATTTTTTAAAACTGTGCAATTATAGCGTATACCGTTTTGATTTGTCAATAGATTATACCGGCAGGAAATAAAGGCAATGACAGAAGAAAATGAAAAGTAATCGTAATGGGAAAATAAAAAAAGAGGCCGAAACCTCTTTGAAGACACAAAATGAAAAAACAAACAAATTTCCGGAATTATTTATTTTTTACCAATCCTGTTTGGAAAAGATGAATTCCCTTAAGAACGACAAAAGCAATCACGCACCCCGCACCGCAGGAAACGGCAAAAAGAGACACATAGAAAAAAGCACCTTTTGTCGAACCCATAAAAAGAGAAGCCACAGGATAAGACACAAGACCGCCCAAAAGAGAAGTCCCCACAAACTCGCCGAGCACTGCTGCCCATAACTTACCGGTATGCTTGTAAAGATATCCCGAAAGAAAAGCCCCTATCATAGAACCGGGAAAAGCCAGAAGCGAACCGGAGCCGATGATATTCCGAATCAGCGAAGTCGTAAAAGCGGCAGACACACCGTACCGCGTACCGCAAAGAACGGCAAGAAAAATATTGATCATATGCTGCAAGGGAAAAGCACGGCTGACACCTAAAGGAAAAGAAAATACGGGAGAAAGCAAGACCCCCGCCGCCGCCAAAAGCGCCGCAAAAATCCATTTCTGTAAATCTGTCTGACGAGTATTCGGAAACATAAAAAACCTCCTTCAATTCTTTTTTATGATAGCACAACCGAAAAAAATAATTAAAGCAAAAAATAAAAAAATTGTAAAAAATAATCACTGCCGCAAAAAAAGAATTCTTTACATCGGTAAATATCTATTGTATAATATAAATATCGAAAAGTTTAGATATAAAATTCATAAAAGGAGTGATTACTATGATAAAAGATCTTGGTTCTGCTGCCGATTTTGCAAAAGAAGTTGCAAATCATAAAGGATACGCCCTCATTGATTTTTGGGCGACCTGGTGCCAGCCGTGCCGCATGATGAGCCCTGTTCTGGAAAGTGCAGAAAAAGAATTGGGTGAAACCATTAACTTTTGCAAAGTAAATGTAGATGAACAGCAGGAAATGGCAAGGCAGTTTGACATTATGTCCATTCCCACGCTGGTCATCTTCAAAGACGGAAAAGAAATAAAACGTCTGTCCGGATACCGTCCGCTCGACGATTTCCTGGCATCATTAAAAGAAATCACAACTGAAGCATAAAAAAATAAAAAAACTGTTCTTTAAGGAGAGCAGTTTTTTGTGTCGTCTTACACTAAGGAAGAAAGAATTCATAGTTTTATGATTTAAATACGCTTTTTTGGTTATCCTATGCCGGATTCTTACCGCTCCCGTTGGTCGGGTATGGCGTCTCATTGCATTTTCGCGTCGCTCCGCTCCTAAAAATACAATTCGCTTGCCATCGCTCCTGATTACCACCGCTTAAGAATGGCGGTAGATGTGAATTGCTTTTTTCAATAGTATTAAATTACTTCTTGCCTAAAAAGCAAAGTATAGAGAACGTAAGCCGTCCCCGCTTGACGGCTAAAGTGTCAGCGGAGCCGTCGGAAGGGGCAAGTGTGAGTAAAAACAAAAGAACAGAAATAAGTGTGAGCAAAACTAAAAAATATTGAAATGACTCACACAAAAAAGCCGTTTCCGCGTGACGGGAAGCAAGAGAAAGCGGAAACGTAAACGAGTTTTTTTACCAAACGGATGTGATCTGTATTATTTACTTCCTTATTTCCAATAAAAAAGCGTACCTTGCGGGTACGTCTTTTCTTTTATTTTTTTAGAGGAACAGGGCAAAGAGGCTGGCACCTATGACGGTCATGATACCGGATATGCAGATAGAAAGGGAGCTCATCGCGCCTTCTACGGGCCCTATTTCCATAGCTCTTGCCGTGCCCATCCCGTGGGCAGCCGTGCCGAGGGCAATCCCTTTGGCTACCGGGTGGGTGATATGTAAGTATTTCAGTATGTAGATACCGAAGATATTTCCCATAATCCCCGTGAAAATAATGGAGGCGACGGTAATGGAGGGGTAGCCGCCGAGTTCTTGCGATACGCCCATACCAATCGGTGTGGTAATGGCTTTGGGGAGCAGAGTGACATACGAGGCATGGTCAAACCCGAAGAGCAGGCAGAAAATGAATATGGAAACCAGACTGGAGAGTACGCCGGCAAGAATTCCGAGAAATATGGCTGTCATATTGTCTTTTAAGGTTTTCATCTGTTCGTAGAGGGGAACAGCAAGGCAGATGGTGGCAGGGGTGAGGAAATAATTGATGTAGTCCAGGCTGTCTGTCATTTTTTCGTAGTTATAGCCTGTAAGCTGTATAAATCCGATGATGATAATGCCTGAGACGAGCAAGGGATTAAAGAGGGGGCTTTTGAATTTTTTTTGGAGGAACATACCGAGCCAGTAGGAGGCAATTCCGAGGAATACGCCGAAATAGACGGATCCTTCGAGCAGATTAATCATGACGGGCCTCCTTTTTGCGGGTAAGAATAAATTGGGTGAAAAGTCCTGCACCGCCGATACCGATGATGAGGGTGAGGATATTGATGAGTATATAGGGAATAATCATGGACTTCATGTAGTCCCAGGCGCCTAAAAGTCCGACGGTGGCAGGGAGAAAGAGAAAGGCCATGATGCTGATGAGAAGCATGGAGGTTTCTCTGATTTGTGCGACGTGGAGAATTTTATAGTGGAGCAGGGTGAAGAGAAGAATAATGCCGTAGATGCTGGCGGGAACGGGAAGCGGCAGGAAGTCATGGAGCATTTCCCCGAGAAAGGAAATGGTGATGATGATGCCGAATTGAATCAAGTATTTCATGGGCGGCTCCCGGGCAATACAGCAGAGATGTAGTCGATAATGAGGCGTGCGGTTTTTTCGTGACCGAGACGGAGTGCATCGATGCAGAGGTCATAGTTTTTGGCTTCGCCCCAGTTTTCTCCGGTGTGGAATTTGTGGTAGTCTTTTCTGTTTTGGTCGGAGTGGAAAACGACATCTTCCGCTTCTTCTCTCGTAAGGTGCCAGTATTTCATTTTCATGGCAATCCGGCCTTCTTTATTTCCGCAGGTGAAAACGCGGACGCAGTCTTTGCGATCACGGAAAATGTAGTTTCCGCAACGGCCGATGATGACACAGTCCCGGCTGCCGATGAGATTCATGAAGGCTTCGGTGGTGGGTTTGTTGATTTTATCGGGATCGGCGCCCATCGAAAGAGCGAAAAGAAATCCGTTGGTGGGAAGTTCATTGAAAAACATGGGCATTTGGTCGTAAATACCTGCTTCTTTTGCCATTTGGCAAAGGGAGTCCTGGTCGTATACGGGAATGCCGTAATATTTGGCGAGCATGGCGCCGACGGTGTATCCGCCGCTGCCGCTTTGTCTGGCAATGGTGATAATCATAAGAATCCTTCTTTCTTGTCTTTTTAAAATAATCGCATAGGAACAAGTATTTCTATTATACTCTCATTTTTTAAAAATTTAAGAGCAAAATGTATAATTTTAGAAATAAAAAATCTCTCCTGAAGAGAAGAGATTTGAATTTTAAATTTTTGCTAATTTTGACATGCTCGTATCGCCGGGATTCCAGAAAATAATTTCTCCCGCTTTGAGGGATTTTTGAACGTCAATCGTTCTTTGGTTGGAAGAGCCTTTGAAGAGAAGAGTCACATCTTTTTTCTCTAGGACAAATTCGCCGTCAACGAGAATGTCGATGTATTTTAAAAGTTCCATGGTTTCCGGCATCTGTTTGGCAAATTTTCCGAGAAGGTCTTCGTCAAAAAGATAGCCGGTAAAGCACCAGAGATCTTTTTCGGGATAGGTTTCCTTGAAACGCCGCACGAGAGGAAGAAGCCTTTTCTGGTTCGGCGGTTCCATCGGTTCGCCGCCGAGGAGAGTGAGGCCTTGATAAAAATCGTAGCCCAATTGTTTTATGATGTAGTCTTCCGTTTCCCGGGTGAACGGTTTTCCGTGGTTGAAATCCCAGGTTTCCGGATTGAAGCAGCCTTTGCAATGATGGGTGCAACCGGAAACGAAGAGGGAAAAGCGGACTCCCGGACCGTTGGCAATGTCGTATTCTTTTATGCCGGAATAGTTCATAAGGTGGTCCTTTTTATACAAAATGGCGGCCTCTCATCAATTGGAAGCCGCCGTAATACGGATAAACGGGGTTTGTCCCGATGTTTTTATAAGTGGAGAACGCGGTCTTTGATTTCCTGGGTGCGGCCCTGATTCCAGAATTGGGTACCGATGTATCCGCAGGTTCTTCTTGCTACGGACATTTTATGCTGGTCCTTGTTTCCGCAGTTCGGGCATTCCCAGATAAGCTTGCCGCTTTCGTCTTCTTTGATTTTGATTTCTCCGTCGTAACCGCAGTCCATGCAGAAATCGCTCTTCGTGTTCAGTTCCGCATACATGATGTTTTCATAAATGTATTTCATGACGGTGAGAACGGCGGGGATATTGTTCTGCATATTCGGTACTTCGATGTAGGAAATCGCACCGCCCGGGGAGAGTCTCTGGAAATCGGACTCGAATTTCAGTTTATGGAAAGCATCGATTTCTTCTGCCACATGGACATGATAGCTGTTGGTGATGTAGTTCTTGTCGGTCACGCCGGGGATATCACCGAAACGTTTTTTGAGGGCTTTGGCAAATTTATAAGTTGTCGATTCCATCGGTGTGCCGTAGACGGAGTAACTGATATGTTCTTTTTCTTTCCATTCCGCACATTTGTCGTTCAGTTTCTGCATGACTTTGAGGGCAAATTCGCGGCCTTCATCTGTCGTATGGGAAACGCCGAGCATGCGGACGCACATTTCATAGAGGCCGGCATAGCCAAGGGAAATGGTGCTGTAGTTATTGAAAAGAAGTTTATCGATGGTTTCGCCTTTTTTCAGACGGGCAAGGGCACCGTGCTGCCAAAGAATCGGAGCGACATCGGAAACCGTGCCGAGAAGTCTTTCATGACGGCAGCGGAGTGCTTTGTGGCAAAGTTCGAGACGTTCTTCCAGAATTTTCCAGAATTCATCCATATTTCCTTCTGCCGAGCAAGCTACATCGACAAGGTTGATGGTGACAACACCCTGGTTAAAGCGGCCGTAATACTTATGAACACCGTCTTTTCCGAGGCCTTCCGTGTCGGGGGTAAGGAAACTGCGGCAGCCCATGCAGGGATACATGTCACCGTTCTTGTATTGTTTCATGACTTTGGCGGAAATATAATCGGGAACGAGGCGTTTTGCCGTACATTCTGCAGCCAGTTTCGTCAGTTCATAGTAGGGAGAGTCTTCATGAATATTATCTTCATCGAGGACGTAAATAAGTTTCGGGAACGCCGGGGTAATCCATACGCCCTTTTCATTTTTGACGCCCTGCATTCTCTGGAGAAGCACTTCTTTGATAATCATGGCAAGATCGTCACGGGTGCGTCCTTCCGGTACTTCGTCAAGATACATGAACATGGTGACGAAAGGTGCCTGGCCGTTACAGGTCATGAGCGTGATGAGCTGGTACTGGATGGTCTGGATACCGCTCTTGATTTCTCCGTGGAGACGTTTTTCTACAATTTTATTGATGATTTCTTCGTCCATCGGCTCGCCGGTGAGTTCTCTTTCGGCAATGACATCTTTCTTGATTTTCTGACGGCTGATATCTACGAAGGGAGCGAGATGGGACAGTGTGAAGGATTGCCCGCCGTACTGGTTTGAAGCGACCTGGGCAACAATTTGGGTCGTCACGTTGCAGGCGGTAAAGAAAGAATGAGGCTTTTCAATCATCGTCTGGCTGATGACGGTGCCGTTCTGCAGCATATCTTCCAGATTGATAAGATCGCAGTTGTGTTCTTTCTGGGCAAAATAGTCGGCATCGTGGAAATGGATAATGCCTTCATCATGGGCTTTCACGATATCTTCGGGAAGGAGAAGACGTTTCGTCAAATCCTTCGAAACCTCGCCTGCCATATAGTCTCTCTGGGTGGAGTTGATAACCGGGTTCTTATTGGAATTTTCCTGCTTGACCTCTTCATTATTGAGTTCAATGAGAGATAAGATTCCGTTATCGGTGGTATTGCTCTTACGGGAAATTTCACGTTTATAACGGTAGCGTACATATTTCTGTGCCACTTCATAGCCGCGCATTTCCATGATACCCGTTTCTACCATATCTTGTATATCTTCCACATTGGCAGCATGCGTGTAGGAAGACATTTTCTTGGCAATGTTGTCGGCAATCGCACGGATCTGGAATTCATTCAACTGATGGATTTCATTGACTTCGTTATTTGCTTTACCGATAGCATTGATGATTTTTGAAATATCAAAGGTGACTTCCTGTCCGTTTCTCTTGATGACGTTTGTGTGAACCTTTACTTCCTCATTTGTACCCGGATTCATTGTTATACTCTCCTCACTTTAGAATGAAACACTAAATATTGAAAGCTGTGCAATTAAAAACACAACATATTGTACCGACATCTATACTACAACATATCGGGAAGAAAAGGAATAGCCGGAATGGGAATATAAAAAATTCTAATTTTCGGGAAGAAAAGAAGGGGAAAAATAAAAAAAGAGTGTAATCCCCGTAAAGATTGACCGGGCACGTTTCCGCTTTTGTGTTTCACGAAGGGTTTCACAAAAACGGGACAGTTAAAGATTTTTTTTATAAGAGGTTACAAAAGGAAAAATCTACATATAGTAGACGGGAAAAGAAAAATAACATAGAAGTTGTATGTTTTCCGGAAAGACAAAAATAAGGGGACTTTTGCTTTTTCTGCGTTTCTTCCGATTTATTGTGTTATAATAAGAAAAATTAAGTCATTTTTATTTTTTACAGGAGCCGGATTTTATGAAAAATTCTGAAATTCGCCGCAGTCACGTGAAAAAATCATCGCCTTGGAAAAAAGTGATTTTTTTTCTCTTTGTCGTCGTTTTTATAGCGGTGGCGGGAGCAGCGGCAGGATTCTTTGTTTCTATAGGCAGCGGACTGCCCGATATTTCTTCCCATATTGCACCGGATGCATCGTCCCGCATTTATGATGCGAAAGGACGCCTGATTACGACGGTGCATGCCGAGGAAAACCGTATCCCCGTTTCTATTGACGAGGTGCCGGTGAATTTGCAAAATGCGTTTGTCGCTGCTGAAGATGTGCGTTTTTATGAACATCACGGTGTGGACCCGAGAGGGATTCTCCGTGCGGCGTTCAGCAATATCGTAAGCGGAAATGCGACGGGCCAGGGGGGCAGTACCATCACCCAGCAATTGGCACGGAATGCGTTTTTGAATCAGGAACAGACACTGAAACGTAAGATTCTCGAAGTGATACTGGCCTTGAAAATAGAGCGCCAATATACGAAAAAGCAGATTCTTGAACTGTATATGAACCAGATTTATTTCGGACAGGGTTGCTACGGTATCGAGACGGCATCGCGCGTTTATTTCGGAAAAAATGCAAAAGATTTGACACTGCCGCAAGCAGCACTGATTGCAGGACTGCCGAACAGCCCGAATTACTATTCCCCGTTCCGCAGTCTGGAAGCGGCGAAATACCGCCAGGGCATTGTTCTTGACCAGATGGCCAAATACGGTTATATCACCGAAGCAGATGCGGCAGCCGCTAAAGAAGCGGATCTGCATCTGGCAAAACCGCAGGACAAGAAAGGAACGAGCAGCACCGCTTCGTATTTCGTCAATGAAGTCATCCGTCAAATCAGTGAAAAATATGATTCCGATGCTATTTACAAAGAAGGACTCCAGATTTATACCACCCTCGATCTTGATTTGCAGAAAGCGGCAGAAGAGTCACTGAACCGGAATCTTCCCGATGCGTATACCGATGAGAATAAACTGACCCAGCCGCAGGGCGCACTTCTTTCTGTCGAAGTCGGTACGGGCTACGTGAGAGCCATGGTCGGCGGACGAGGACAAGACCAATTCAACCGGGCCGTACAGATGGTGCGTCAGCCGGGGTCGGCATTCAAACCTTTTGTCTACCTTACCGCTTTTGCAAACAGAGTCAATATGTCCGACTCTTTGAGCAATGAGGCCAAAGATTTCGGAGGAGGCTGGACACCGAAGAATTACGGCGGCACTTCCGGCGGTAAAACGACAGTGTCGGAAGCTCTTATTCACTCCATGAATATCCCTACCGTGTATCTGGCCAATCAGGTGGGAATCCGTAAAATCATTGAAACGACGAAAGCTTGCGGTATTTCTACTCTTGTTACGGACGGACCTTATAACGATATAAACCTGGCAGCGGCACTGGGTGGTCTGACGAACGGTGTTTCTGTCTGGGATATGGCAAAAGCTTACAGTGTATTTGCCAACGGCGGACGTCTTGTGGAACCCCGTATTATTCTCAAAGTCGTAGACAGAAGCGGAAATGTCCTTGAAGATAATACAGGCACTTCCGAGAGCAAACAGGTCGTCGATGAAAAGGCGGCATGGAAATTGACGAGCGTTCTGGAAGAAGTTATTTCCCGCGGTACCGGCGGTAATGCATACATAGGCCGGGAGGCGGCAGGAAAGACGGGAACGACCGACGGTGAACATGATGCCTGGTTTGCCGGGTACACCGCCAATCTGTCCACCGCAGTCTGGATCGGCGATGACGCTTCCACAAATGCCGGATATACCGGCGGTACTATTCCTGCCCTCATCTGGCGTGACTACATGAGCCGTGCGGAAAATACCTACCGGGCAAAACGTTTTGATATCCCCGCATCTGTTGCGGCGGAAATAGCAAAGGCCCGGGCAGAAAAAGAGAAACAGGAAAAAGAAGAAAAGAAGAAGAAAGAGGAAGAAGAAAAGAAAAAGAAGAAAAAAGAACTGGGCGATAAAATCAAGGCGGCAGGAAATAAAATCCTTGACAAAATTGCCGGTCACTCTTCTTCTGAAAAGCAGTAATAACGAAGGTAAATAAAAAAGGCGCCCCTTAAGATGCAGGACATCAGGGAGCGCCTTTTTTGAATCTCCTTTCCGCAAAATGGAAATTTCCGGGGGAATAAGACTTTATAGGGGAAGACTAAAATCACAAGAAACTGCATAAGCAAAAACCTTGCAAACAAACGGGCAAAAAGATTATAATTAATACAACGATAAATTTCGATATAATTTTCAAAGGAGGAGCCATGACAAAAATAGCAGAAGCCCTGTCGGGAAGACGGTCTTATTACCAAATTCATAAAGAAATTCCCGTTTCGCCGGCACAAGTGGAGGAAACGGTCAAAGAATTGACAGAACTGGTGCCCGATGCCTTTGATATGAAAAGCTCCCGTGTCGTTCTTCTCATGGGAGAGGCACATGACGATTTTTGGAACCTGGTTTATGACTGCTTCGGAGGAAAAGTAGCGCGTGAAAAAACAGACAGCTTTAAAGCGGGAGCAGGAACGATACTTTATTTCTATGACGAAAAAGTAGTAGAAAAAATGCAGGAAACCTATCCTTCCTATGCAGAAAACTTTCCCGTCTGGGCCAACCAATCGAGCGGCATGCTCCAGCTGTCCCTCTGGACGGCGCTCCGTGAACTCGGAATCGGCGCGACGGTCCAGCATTACAATCCCGTCATCGATGAAGCAGTAAGGAAACGCTTTGATCTGCCCGGTCATTATAAAATGGTGGCACAAATGCCCTTCGGCGGTATCGCAGAAGAACCGGAGCCGAAGAAAAAAGAAGATATTTCCCTCCGCGTACAGGTGATTTCCTGAATAAAGAAAAGCTTTGCCCGACGGCAGGGCTTTTTTATTTCCTTTATCAATTATCGGAAGTATATTGCATAAAAAGATAAGTCGGAAGATAATAATAAAGAGAAACCATATAAAAGAGAAATTATATAAATAAGAAAGGGGGCAACAGATAATGGACAAATTACTGCAGCAAATGAAAGAAGAATGGGAAAGAATGACGCCGGAACAAAAGAAGAAGTGGGAAGCGGACGAAGAGGAACGACTGAAAGAGTGGGACAAGTATATAGAGGAGTTTCAGAAAACGCCGTTAACGGAAGAGCAGAAGAGATACTTCGCATGGATGGATTCCGTAGAGGACGGGAGCTATCGGACACCGGAGCAAAAAGAGAAATTGCACCAAAGGGCAATGGAACTGTATCGGAAAATGAAGGCAGGTCTGATTTAGGAGAACAATTCACAGCTTATGCAAAACAATTGAGAGATAATGCAAAAGTATTGGTAGGGACATATAGAACAGAAGCATTAGAAAAAGCCGGGAAAGATGCCGGCCTTTCTTCTATCACAAAAGAAGAACGGGGAGATAAATAATCATATGAATACACGGATTTCCATATCGGGTATGCGGTGAATTTATTCTGACTGAAAATCAAAATAAGTTCACCGTTTTTATAATTTCCCGGTTTTTTGGTAAAATAAAATAAGATATTTTTGAAAGAACCGGAGAAAAAACAAGACAAAAGCCGCACCGGGCATTTGGGGGAGAAAACACGGACCCGGCGCAAGCTATGGGCAAAAATAAAACCGCCCGTTTTGGCAGGCGGCATATTTCCTTGTTTTCCACTATAATAATAAAGAAAAATCATCTAAATGAGGGAGCTTATGAGAAACGAAGAAACTGCGGTCCGTATGAATGAAATCCGCAGCATAGAAATTAATGACCTCGGTGTCCACGGAGAAGGAATCGGCCGTGTAGACGGATTTACCGTTTTTGTGCCGGATGCACTTCCTTCTGAAATCGTTAAAGCGGAAATCACGGTCGTCAAAAAATCTTACGCCAAAGGAAAGCTGTTGGAAATAGAAAAAGCATCACCATACAGGACACAGCCGTCCTGCCCGGTGTATGAAAACTGCGGTGGTTGTCAGATTTCCCACCTCACCTATGAAGGACAACTTGACGTAAAATACCGCCGTGTCCGCAGCGTGATAGAAAGGATTGCCAAAGAAGCGGGAGAACTTGTCCTGCCCGTTCTTCCGGCGGCACACCCGTTTCACTACCGGAATAAAATGGCTGTCCCTGCAGGCATGGTAAACGGCGTTCCTGCCTTGGGCTACTACAAACAGGGAAGCCACGAAGTCATTCCCGTGAGTACCTGCGAAATACAGGAAGAAGAAAATAACCGTCTTCTCCAATGGGCAGAAACATTTATACAGAAACACCGTATTTCCTTATATAACGAAAAAACAAAAAAAGGAAGTATCCGTCATATCATGGGACGGGTGGGAAATGACGGGAAAGTCATGGCCGTCATCGTCACGGCGACAGAAGAACTGCCGGCAGAAAAAGAATGGATACGGGATATACAAAAAGAACTCCCCTTTGTCACCTCTCTTTACCACAATATACAGTCCCGCCCGGGAAACGTGATACTGGGAAAGAAAAGCCGCCTACTTTGGGGACGGGAAACACTCACCGCCTCCCTCGGCGGCCTGGCATTTGAAGTATCGCCCTACTCCTTCTTCCAAGTGCATAAAGAACAGGCGGAAAAACTGTACGAAACCGCCCTTGCCTATGCAAACCTCACAGGAAAAGAAACAGTCATCGACGCCTACTGCGGAACGGGGACCATTTCCCTTTGCCTTGCGGAAAAAGCAAAAAAAGTAATCGGTATAGAAATCGTAAAACCGGCGGTCGAAGACGCTATAAAAAATGCAAAAGCAAACCATATAGAAAATGTGGAATTTCACGCTGCCGATGCAGGAAAACTGATGCCCGAACTGTACAAAAACGGCCTCAAACCCGACGTAATCGTCATGGATCCCGTAAGAGCAGGCTGCGCAGAAAACGTACTGAAAGCCGCCGCCGCCATGAATCCTGAAAAAATCGTATACGTCTCCTGCAATCCCGCCACCTTCGCAAGAGATGCCACCATTCTGAAACAAGAAGGCTACAGAATCCGGAAAGTACAGCCGGTAGACATGTTCCCCCAGACCATGCATGTCGAGACGGTGGCGTTGTTGGAAAAACTTGATGTCGATAAGCATATAGACGTTGAAATTAAGCTGGATGAGCTTGATTTGGCATCTGCTGAAAGTAAAGTGACTTATGCAAAAATCAAGGAATATATATTAGAAAAATTTGGATTAAAAGTTCCAACACTTTATATTGCACAGATTAAAAAGAAGTGTGGTATTGAATTAAGGGAGAATTATAATAAATCAAAAAAAGAGGAACAGGTTATTCCACAATGCACACCGGAAAAAGAGGAAGCTATTATGGATGCTTTAAGGCATTTTAAAATGATTTAATAGAAATGGAGGGCATTTATGAGATAAATATTAAAAACAATCTTGTTTCCAATTAACTTGGTGTTAAGTATCCTCACTGCATTTCTGACATTTTTACTTGCCATAGGAACAACAATACTGTATTTGCTAATGCTTATGTGTGTCGTTGTTGGAGTCGTATCATTGTTTCAAAAGGATTTTTCAATAGGTATAGAAGCATTGATAGTAGGATTCTTGTTAAGCCCATACGGAATACCGATGGTTGGAGCAGCAGTTATAGCTTTTTTACAAGGTATCAATGAAGCAATAAAATCAATCTAAATAAGAATATAGAATAACGATGATAGATATAGAGAACATAGAAAATCTAAATAATGGGTTTGGTTATTAACATCTTACAACGTTGTTTAGACTACCTAAAAATCAAATTATGTTAGGAGTTATTTTGATGGATGGAGTAAAAGAAATAATTTTGCAGACCAAGAACGTGGAATATATAAAGAGAAATTTAGGAAAAGAACAATGGGTACAGGTATCCGGTCACAAAGATATAAATGGTGCAGATGCAGGATTTTGGTGTGGGTTAGTTTCGCTAAATCATATAGATGAGGTATATAATGATGTTGGGTGGGATGTTTCTGCTAACGAGCAAGGAAATCCCGGATTTGAAGGAAATGGATACGCATATCAGTATAAAGCGAATTTGCTAAAAGATGGTTTTGAATCTATTTTATATTATCGTGATTTTCATGGTGTTGAGGAAGATTATATTGAGTTATCACAGGAGTTTATCTTACTAAACAATCTTCGATATAACAAAAATAGTAAATCATATTGGGCTATGTATGAAAATGGGGAAAGTGAAGAAGCGGTTAAATATATTGATGCTACGACGATTCAAATTAAAATGAAGTTTTTACGTAATTATTCATCAGCAAAACAGATGGCAATTTTACTTTTTTTTGATATTAGAACTAAGTTCGATGGAAAAATATCTGATTTTGGGCTAGAAGAGTTTAATACCGAATCTAAAGATAATAGTCTGTTTTATGGATTATGGGGCGGTGATATGAATTTTCCAACATATGTGTATAGTGTCTTAATGGGTAAAAAAATTCTTATGCCAGCTCCAATTGAGGAATGTGGTTATTGGCCGTATGAAAAAGAAGAAAGTTACGAGGACTTTATTATTGGTGTTGACGAGTTTGGAAAAGAGATTTTTAATACGTGCAATCCGGATAAGCTGAATAATTATTTTGGGTCTAATCCAGATGCTCCTATGTATTTAACACCAGTATTTTTTAAGCGTGATGTATTACAAAAATATGTAAATAAACCTGAGTTATATGAGATTAGAGATGGATATTTGAGTTGTCAATCATTATGGGGTATTGAAATAGATAATCATCATAAAAATTGTGTAGCAGTTTATTTGGGCGATTTAGGAAGAGATTTACCTGAAAGTGAGCGTGGATACTGGAAAAGTTACAATATAGTAGGTGAAGAAGGAGTAAGCCAGGTATCTTTTCAAAGGGATTTCTGTAATATATTTACGGAATCAAATATGGAAGATCATAAATTTCAAGTTCTTTATGGTTCTTTAATAAAGCAATGGAACACAAAATATGGCTGGGATTTATATCTGCCATTATCTGTGGAAGATCAATATAATCTAACTCAAATTAGAATTCCGCTTGGGGAAAGTCAGTCAGAATTCGATCAATTAGTTTTGTCGTTAGTTAAAGTTTTGATTGACTCACTTAATGAAAAGCAATTAATCGTTCTTGGAGATGTTCAAACTGATATTAAAGGAATAAGTAAACTTGAAAGATGGATGCAATCAAACGAGGCTGTTGGATATGAAAATCATATTAAGTTTTTAAGGGATTTACAGAAGTTAAGATCTACTGGATCTGGACACAGAAAAGGTAAAGAATATAGTAAGATTTCAAATACATTTGGCTTATCAGAAAAAAGTAAAATAGATGTATTCGAAGAGGTTCTTCGAAAATCAAATGATTTCCTGAAATATATGAAAACTACGTTTTTAGATTAATTAGGAGCGTGATGTAAAGAACAAGTATGGCAAGAATTCTTCCTATATAGATACTTTATATTATGCTTTAAACTAGGGTTTGTACAGTATTCACATCATTCATATAAATTCCAGTTTTGTAAAATAAAAAATTTCATAAAGATGGTTACCAAAGGCGATAGAGAAAAAACTATCGTCTTTTTCTTTGCAAATTTTTAAGGAGGGAAGTGATCCTGTATGGACTTTGACTATTTCTATAACAGAGAAGCGGAAAGATTTAACTTTCTAAAAGTGCCTGAAATATTGGTAGACGGAGAAGAATTTAAGGGACTGTCCGCTGAAGCAATTATCCTATACTCCATGCTTTTGAAACGAACAGGAATGTCCTTTAAGAATAACTGGGTGGACAAGGAAGGCAGAGTATTTATCTATTTTACAGTTGAAGAAATCATGAAAAGAAGAAATATCTCAAAGCCTACTGCCATAAAAACATTGGACGAGTTAGACAGCAAAAAAGGGATAGGACTGATTGAAAGAGTAAGGCTTGGACTTGGTAAGCCGAATGTCATTTATGTCAAAGACTTTATGAGCATATTAGCGGTAAAAGAAAATGACCTCTTGAAGTCAAAAAACTTAACTTCAGAAGTAAAAGATTTTAACCTCAGAAGTAAAGAAAATGAACTTCAGGAAGTTCAAAATGCCCGCTCTAACTATATGGAGAATAATAAGAGTAAGTATAGTAAGAGAGAATATAGTTTTGGTGAAAACGGACTTGGAACATTTCAAAATGTCTTTTTGAAAGATGAGGATATGGGTGAATTACAAATAAAAATGGCAGGAGAGCTTGATAACTACATTGAAAGACTATCAACCTATCTTCAAAGTACCGGAAAGACATATAAAGACCATAAAGCAACAATCCTTTCTTGGTTTTATAAAGATCAGGGAAGTAAGAAAACATCCAATATCCCTACATGGGAGGAATATAACAAAGGAGTACATCTATGAATAAGGAATTAGAAAAGTGATGATAGAAGATGTGGAATATAGCTTTGATCCTGAAAAAGAATACATCAAAGACGGACACGCCTACTGTAAAGTGTGCTATGAAAGGAGATAAAAACATGGATTACAAAACAATGAGAAATCAAATAGAAGATATGGTAAATGATAACCACAAGGACTTTGTGAAGGCGATTATAAGCATGGAAAAAGGTATCAATGAGGAAAGTGCTTTAGACAAGCTCTATGATGCTTATATGGACAATGATAGCCTTAATTTGCTGCACGAGGAATTTGACTATATGATTGAGGATTTAAGGGAACAGGGGCAGATAAAAGACCTGCCTTATGTTCAGGAAGAAAAGGATAATCTTATCAATATTGTAGGAAATATTGTTGGAGAGGTCGATGTAGTAGAAAGGGAAAATAAGAACGGAGAAGCCTTTAAGGTAGCGAATTTCTCCGTAGTATCCAAAGATGATGAAGGAAATAAGGTATATCATAATTGTTCCGCTTATGGAGAAAAAAAGTGATATTCCAAAGGACTTTAAGCAGGGAGATTTTGTTAAGCTCTTTGGACAAATCAGAACATCCATTGATGATAACGGCAAGGAGCATAGCAACATCAGGATACTTTCTTCAAAGCTGTTAAAGGCAAAGGAACAAATGAAAGGACAAGAAGAAAAGAAAGAATCTGTACTTGGAGCTATAAAGAAATATCAAGCTGAAGATAAGGAAAAGCCAAAAGAAAAGAAAGAAGCAAGCAAAGAAGCTGAGAGATAAATTTACGGTCGGTGTGGTCTTAGGACTGCACCAACTCTTTTTTTGTTTGTGCGAGTTCGATTAAAGAGAATATATTTATGAAAAAAGTATATTTTGTAGTATAATATAATAAATATAGTTTTCTTGAACGGAGGATAAAAATGAGGGTTTTTAGTTATAAAAGATTGTTCAAAAAACTCATTGATTTAGATATGACAAATAACGAATTGATGGAAAAGGCAAAAGTGAGTAAAAGTACATTTTACAAAATGAAGAACGGGCAAAATGTAACTACCGATGTTTTGCTTAGAATTTGCAATGCATTGGATTGTGATATTGAGGAAATAGTAGAATGTGTGAAAATTTAATATGAGGAGATTATACTTTGAATAAAATTACAGGTGTTACAAGACGAGACATTTTTGACTTATTCAAAAAAGGAATAACGGAAGATAATTGGTTAATAACAGAAAATATATTTTACCCTTATTATGGTCGATCTGATGTTGTTGAATTTTTGAAAAGATTGTATAACTTAGCAGATTGGGAAAGTAGAGATTCAAGAGTGGAGAATGCAGAAGAAGAAATTATAATGCATACACATAATGGCGATTATCCAGACGATTGGATATTCGAAGACGAAAGATTTCAGCTGCTTGATGGTGAAGATAATATTTTGCTAAATTTTCTTTGTGAAGTATTTCATCCAGAAGTGAGAGATGAAAATGGAGCTTGGGAACGATATTTAGAAAGAATAAATACTTTACTAAATGAAGATGGGTATGAGATAGTTGCCACAAGTAAATTGTCTGGGAGAGATGTCTTTAGTTGGAAAATATATAGAATGAAGCCAGCTATGTATATCCCTTTTTCAGAAAGAAATAAATCTCTAATAACAAATAAAAAAATTAGCGTTAAACTTCCTAATGCAGTGAGACATCAACTCTTTAAGGTGATGAATGAGTATAATGAAATATTTTACTTAACTAATGAAACTAACTGGAACTATTATAAATCAGTTAGTGAATTTGTTTTTGATGACATTACTAAATTTTATATTCCAAGGCATTTTGTAGACAATGAGTATGTAGAAATAAAGGAGTTTAATGATTTTATAAAAGGTACGACTCCATTTACTGTGTTTGATGTTATTGAAAGTTTTGATGGGCATACTACAAAATCTTCGCAATTTGAAAATGAAATAAATGCTATCTTTAAATTGAATAATATCAATATAGAGCTTAGAAATGGAGAAATACATTCTACAAGTAATAAAGCAATCGGACTTGATGATTCAACAAACATTAATGAAGCAGGTCTTGAAGAATTAATAAGGATAGCTGAAGATTTGTATAATAAAGGGAATTATTCCTATGCTGTTGAAAAAATCTGGGATGCTTTTGAAAGAATTAAAACTTATTATTATCCTACTTTGGATAAAAAGAAATCGGTAGGAAAAATCATTAATGATATAAGTTATGGAAATGAACACATTAAAAAAATGTTTGATATTGAATTTAAAGTGTTGACAGATATAGGTAACTCATATCGAATAAGACATCATGAAATTAATAAAATAGATATTAGCAAGGAATTGCATTATAAGTATTTCTATAAAAGATGTTTGGCATTGATTTCTGTATTATTAGAAAATTTACAGTAAGGGGGGATGAATTTGTTTTTTGATAATAGTAAATATTTTATATTTGATAAATCAATACCTACCTCAAGTGGAGAAGAAATTCAGGTATATAAACTTAATAGTGAATTGTTAGATGATAATAGTTTGAATAATTGGGCTTTGGGATTAAGGGATAATTATGTTGAAGAAATTCTATTAGAGTCTCTAGTCCAAGGAACAGGACTAACGCAAAAAGAGTTTTTGGAGAAGAATATATTTCCCAATCATCAAAATAAACTAGGTGCTTCAACTATGTCTGGGGAATTCGGAGAGATATTGGTATATGACTATATAAATTTTGTTCTAAAGCACTATATTACTAGAACTAGGTATTTGGAAAAAGTCAATCCTGATATGCCAGTATCTGGAAGTGATGTGATAGGGTATAAAGTTAAAAATATTAATAAACCAAGTAAGTCTGATCACTTAATAGTTGCTGAAGTAAAAACTCGTTCTAGCAAAGTTGGGAATAAAAACAGGTCGTGTGAAAAAACAGTTAAAGATGCCATAGAACACTCTATTAAAGATAGGGTTCGAATCGGTGAGTCACTAAATGCCGAAAAAAGGAGATTACTTAATCGTTCAAGAAATGACGAGGCAAAAATAGTAGAAAGATTTCAAAACAAAACAGACAATCCATTTACGTTAGACTTTTTTGCAGTTGCTGTATTGGATAATGAATTGTATTCAGACCAAGTAGTTTTGGATGTGGTCAATAGTCAGCATGAAAATATAAAATCTACGAATATATTGATAATTCATTCTAAAGAATTGAAGCTCTTCTTAAGGGATTTATATAGGAGGGCTTGCTTATGTTGATAGAAAGTACTTCAAAATACTATTTGAAAAAGGTTCGAGCAAAAGCAAAAATGTATGAATATGGAGTGCCAGAGAATCTTCATATTGAAGTTGAAGATCAAGCCAATGATCTCATATTACTTTGCGTTGGAATAGTTGGAGACATCGCTAATGAAATATGGAATATGGAACAAGCACCTATAATTCTTCCAAAAGAAAAGGAAGAAGAGTTATACTTTGTGTCAAGATTTTTTGATTCATATTTCCAATCCAAAATGAGTATAGAGATGAATCCATATTATATTTTAATGGGAGCGGTTACTTATTACTTCTGTAATATGAATGGTAGTTCAAAAGTAATGATGAGTATTATGCCAGATTTAAGTGATTTTGAGTTTTCTGCTTCTGGATTAGAAAATGTAATAATGTGGATGTTAGATAATAATCATAAATTTGACGTCGGTAAGATAGATGGAAAATACAGAAACTATATTGTGCAATTAGTTGATTACTATAATATGTTTTTTGATTGCAAAAATCCTAACAACTCGAATTTCGATGATTTTAGAAGTTATGTTTATAAACTTGGTAACGATAGAGAAATATTATTTACAGATATTATTTTAGCAATATTGAAAAAGAAAATTTATAATTCGTGTATTAATCTAATGCCACTATATTCTGGTATTGACAAGAGCGATTGGATTTCAACATTTAAGAACAATGCGCTGATGAAAGAAATGTGGTCATCCCAGATTTTGCTAGGTAAAGAAGGAATTTTCGAAGGGAAATCAGGTGTTATTCAAATGCCAACAAGCTCTGGTAAAACAACATCTGTAGCACTTGCTGTACAAGCTGCTTTTCTATCACATAGAACTTCAATTGTAGTTGTAGTAGCTCCATTTAGAGCTTTATGCAAGGAAATAATGTTTGATATGGAAAAGTTTTTTGCGTTTGATGAAAATATATCTGTAACTGAGTTTTCTGATATTCCTGAACCTAGCGAAATAGAGTTAGTTAAATCTGAGTCTATTGGTAAAAAAATATTTGTTATGACTCCAGAAAAGTTGGAATATATTTTAAAACATGATACGGAAATAATTGAAAGTATTAACATGATTGTTTTTGATGAAGCACATTTGTTTGATGATGAATCAAGAGGAACAGATTACGAACTTTTACTGACAACAATAAATAGCTATCTTAGACCAGATGCACAGAAGATATTAGTTTCAGCAGTAATTTCTAATGCTGAGCAATTAAATGCGTGGATTAACGATGATGGTATTGTTATAAAAAATAATACAATTAAAGCATCAGAGAAAACGGTAGCCTTTAATACATTTACATCGTCTAATGTTAATAATGCTTATAGTAATCTTTATTTTGTGGATCCAAATAAATATCTAGAAGAAGAATTTTATGTACCAAGAGTAGTCCAAACAAGAGAAATAAATAAAAAAGGTAATGAGAAAAAATTAAGATATTTTCCTGATTCTAAAAATAATATGCAAGATGTAGGCATTTATTATGCTATTAAATTAATAAGAAATGGTAGTATTGCTATTTTTTGCTCAAAAAAAGATAGTGTAAATAAGATATTGCTAAGATTTATTGAATTAAAAGAGAGAGGAGTTTCTCTTGAAGCTTTAAGTCGTTTGTCAGATTATGCTGAGTGTTCAAAAATTGCATATTTAATAAGAGAACATTTTGGTGAAAATGATTTATACACGGCAGCATTAAATGGTATTGTGGGGCATCATTCAGGTATACCGAACGGAGTAAGAATTGCTGAAGAATATGCTTTGAAAAAATCATTAGTTCGTTGTGTAGTATGTACTTCTACATTGGCACAAGGAGTAAATTTGCCAATTAAATATTTAATCGTATCAAGTGTTTATCAATCAAAACAGGTAATTAAAGTTAGAGATTTCCATAATTTGATAGGAAGAACAGCAAGAGCAGGAAAAGAGACAGAAGGAACTATCATTTTAACAGAAAATATCTATAAAAATAGTAAAGAAGACTATAAATTAAATAAGTATAGACGTTTGCTTAATGCTGACAATTCTGAGGAGTGTTCTAGCAATCTTTTGAAATTAGTCAGAGAAGTTGATTTAGGAAATAATAGAACAATTAGTTTTGACTTTTTGAAAAAATATATTAATTCCAGATATTCTAATAAGGCTGAATATACTGAATTGAAAAAAGGTATTATTGAATATAAAGAGCAAGGAAAGGAATGTGGTGAAGAAATTTTTTATAAAATGAATGAAATAGATCATATTCTAGTATCATTGGAAAATTTTATACTTGGCTTTGTAGATGTTGAAGATGAAAGTTTTGAAATTATTAAATCTACATATGGGTACTACTTGGCAAATGAAGAAGAAAAAGAAGAATTGAAGAATATATATAACCTTATTAAAAGTAGTATTGATAGTCTTGAAGTTACTAATAAGCTGATTTACAGAAAAAGCATGTTAGGCATATTGAAAATGAAAGAACTATCTATATTTATAGATGATAATTTGTATGAAATAGTAAATGCGAATTTTGATGAATTAATTAGAATTATTGCTAATAGACTTAAAGAATCAGAGGTTTGCAAGATTATTCCTAAATTTGTTGATGATAGCTATGTGTATGATTTATTAAAAATGTGGATCAATGGTAAAAGTTATATTGAAATCTGGAGCTATGCAAAATCAGTAAATTTGTTAGTTAAGCGGGGTAAAAAAAGTAGAGATATATCATTGGAAGACATAATAACTTTATGTGATTCGGACTTTGGATATGCTTCATTAACTATAATACAAGCTATTATAGAAGTTTTAAATACCAAGGATTGTAGTGAAAATATACAAGAAAATTTAAGTGATATAATCTATAGAATAAGATATGGATTACCGAACAAAGAGTCTGTATTTATATATGAACTTGGATTTGCAGATAGAATTATTTCGCAAAAAATTGCTGATGAAATAAGTGATTTTGACTGTAGCACAAAAAAGAAAACAAAATCTACAATAAAAAGCAATAGAGAGAAACTACAAGAATTATTGGCAAACTATCCATCATATTTCTTGGATAGACTGCAAAAACTACGATAATATTACAAGGAAATAGAAATTATCTCTCCATCTCCTTACCCATGTAAATTCCATAGTTTTTTCGTATTTGATAAAGTTCGTCCATAGTCGATTTTGAGGAAGAATACTCTTGCATGAGGGTATTCTTTTTTTCTTGTAATTTATCAAGCTCAGCTAAAATATTCTTTGAATTTGGGAGCTTGGAATAAGATTTTTTAAGCTCTGAAAGGGCATTTTCATATAGAGTAATTTGAGCTTTGTACTCTTTAAAAAATGCCTTGTCAGACGGATTAGCAGTATATTCCTTGTAGCACGCTCTGTATTTTTTTTACGGTATGAACTTGCTCCATAGTGGTGGAAAGCTTCTGCATTTCCGTATCAATAGCCTTGATTTTCTCTTGTATATTTTGCCTTTCATCGGCTGCTTTTTGAATATACTCGTCAAGCTGTTTAACGGATTTAATGCCATGTTCTCTGATATAGATTATAGACTCAGCCATTGTATGAAGGTTATGTTTGGTTGCCCAATATTCGTAGCCTTTGCTTTCTTTTACCTTTGCATTGGTGTTCATGTCAATAACATTGCCAATGCGTTTTTTGACGTCGGGAGTCTTAATAAACTCTCTTTCTGCAATTCGTTCTTTTAATCTTTCTTCAGTATAATCTTCTCCGATTGTTTTAGTCCTTGTAAATCTCGCCTTATCTTTTGGCTTAAAAGCAATGTGCTTACCGTATTTGATTTCATAGCCAAGATCAGCCATCTTCTTTAAAAATTCGTCCCAGTCCTTTGACTGTTTTATCATTCTGTCAATGTCAAATTGAAGTTTACTTTTCCAAGAAGTGCCATGCTTTGCCTGTTCGTTTTCATACCAAGATTTACCTTTAATATTATATTTTTTCTTATAGCTTTCGTAAAACTCGTCAATGACGGATAGATTATTTTCTTTGCATAACTTATCGCTCTGATACCTGATTTGGTGGTAGCTTTTCTTGTTGGACTGATAGCATTTGCCGGTAACCATATTTACATTATTGAAGATGATGTGATTGTGGATATGCCCCTTATCTACGTGAGTAGATAAGACAAATTCGTACTCATCTTTGAGTATCTTTTTACACAGCTCCATACCAATCTGGTGAGCCAATTCAGGGCTTGTTTCTCCCGGTAAAAATGATTGAATGAGATGTCTTGCAAGAACGGTTCCTTTTGTTCCTGCGTCATTTCGTGTCCTTAAAAACTGAGTGTGAGCAGTTGATTCGTGGCATTTATGAGTGCTTACTAAAAGCTGCTCGTCTGTTTTATCTCCATTTACAATGTAGTCGATAGCAAGATTAAGAGTCGATTTTATTGGGTGTATTTTTGTAATAGCCATTATTATTCACCTTCCGTTTCAGATGTTCTTTTCAGAAGTAGTAAATGAATTTGCCACAGCTCTTTTGAGAAATGTTCAATCTCTTTTTTTATATCACTGATGTCCTCTTTGTAGATTACACCTGTCGAATTTACTCGCTTTGCAATCTGATTGATGTTGTTTGTTGCATTAGAAAGTAAGCCTTGTAAATCTCTGAAAGGCTCTAAATCCACTTGATAAATTGCCTTTTCCAAAACGCATTTGCGGATGAAATGGCTCAGGTTTCTACACTTCGCAAGTCTTTTTTTCTCTTCAAAAAGAGCCTTTTCTTCTTCAGTTAGTTTAATTTCAAGTCTTTCGTTTCTTATTCTATTTGCCATAGTTAGTTCCTCCTTTGAATGTATTTCGGGGTCTTAGGGTTCTCCCTAACAAGCTAAAAATTTATAAAAAAAGAAGCAGATCCCCAAGGGATGCTTCATCAATTTTCAGTAAGTGTCCGTACACTTACTGTGCTTGCTACATAAGAATAAATTAGATATCAAGCATTAAGCAAGTTTTGAATTTATAGCTATATTATACCAAATTATAATGATGTATTTAATTTGAGGCTATCTGTGAATATAAAAAATAATATTCATTGATATAGTCAGGAAGAAGAGTTACAATATCTATGAATAAAAATTATGAAATTCATAGATAAAAAACTACTCTCGGAGGATAAAAATATGGGAAAGGCATTTACAGAAGAAGAAAAGATAAAAATCAAAGAAAGTATTATGGAAACAGCTCTTGATTTATTTCATGAGAAGGGGACAAAATCACTTAGCATTTCGGAATTGACAAAAAGAGTCGGAATAGCTCAAGGGAGTTTCTATAATTTTTGGAAAGATAAAGAATCTCTTGTCATTGATTTAATGGCATATAGATCGATACAAAAATTGGAGAATATTGAAAAAGAATTTCCAAATTCACTTACGAATCCTAAAGAATTCCTTTCAGAGGTAATTTTTAAGTGTTCAATAGACATGACTGAGAAAATTAGAAATAAGCAAATTTATCAAGAGGCATTTAGAATATTTGCGAGTCAAGATTCAAAGAAAGTGAATAGAGTAGAAAATCTATATGGGGATTTTTTGGATAGGTTAATAGATTATTGGTACAAAAACAATGTAGTAAAAAGCGTAGATAAGCAAGGTTTATCAAATGCCTTTGTTGGAAGCTTTGTTCTATGTTCAAATTATTTCCATTTTAATGAAGATACATTTGAGGAAGTACTTAATATTTATATACAAAGCATTGTTTTTAAATATATAGAAATTTAATTGTAAAAAGGAAGGTGATAGAAATGATTCTGGATTTTAATGAGATAAAAAAGGAAGATGTGTTAACTGTTGGAGGTAAGGGTGCTAATCTTGGAGAAATGACTTCGGCTAAAATAAATGTTCCAAGTGGATTTGTTATAACAGCAGACGCATATAGAGATTTTTTAAAAGTAAATGGGATTGATATTCTCATTGAAAATGGAATTAAAAAATCAGCAGATGATGAAAAAATACTTCTAAATGAAGCTGAGCATTTTAGAGGAAAGATAAAGTCTGGGAAATTTCCTGAGCAATTGGAAAATGCAATAAGAGAAAAATATTTTAATCTTGGAAATAATACAAGAGTTGCAGTGCGTTCTTCAGCAACGGCAGAAGATTTACCAGATGCTAGTTTTGCAGGGCAACAAGAAACATATTTAAATGTTCAAGGTATTGAAAGTGTATTAAATGAGGTGCGTAATTGTTATGCTTCACTTTGGGGGAATAGAGCTGTAAGCTATAGATTTCATCAAGGTTATGATCAAACTTCAGTTTCTATTGCAGTTGTTATTCAAGAAATGATAGAGAGTGAAAAATCAGGAGTTTTATTTACTGTAAACCCAGTAAACAAAAAAGAAAATGAGATGCAAATAAATGCAAGCTTTGGCTTAGGAGAAAGCGTTGTAAGCGGAAGAGTTACAGCGGATAGCTACATTATTGACAAATCAGGAAATATAATCGAAGTAAATATTGGAAGCAAGGAAACTCAGATTATATACGGGGATAAGGAAACTGTTGAAGTATCGGTAAACTCTGATAAAAGAAAAACTCGTGCATTAAATGATAGAGAAATACTTGAACTTATGAAGTGCGGTTTAGAGATTGAAAAACACTATGGTATGCCTATGGATATTGAATGGGCTATCAAAAATGATATTGTCTATATTTTACAAGCGAGAGCGATTACCACATTAAAAAATTCCAAGAATGATATAACTGGCAATGATTTAATAGAGAAGTATATAAAGGGTAAAAAAATCAAAAAGGATACACAAGAAGTAATGTCATTCCTTTTAGAAAAAATGCCTTTTGCACATAGAGTCCTTGATTTCGATTATTTGATGGCAATTAATGATCAGAAAGTAAACATTTTGTCAGAAGGTGGAATTATTTTACCAAGAAATCCAATTATAGATGATGATGGTATACAAACTTTTTCTGATGACGGAAAGCGAATTGGAAAGAATATTTTTAAATTTTTTAATATTTTAAAGAACATGAAAGATTTTGAGCTTTGTTATAAGAAGTGCAAAGATTTTATGAATATATATGAAGTTGAAATAGAAGAAATCAAGCACTTAAATTTTGAAAATATGACATTAACGGAGTGTGGAAATTTTTTAGAAGAAAGTTATGTTCTTTTGCAAAAGCTTGCTTATGATAGATTCAAATATGCATTATTTCCATCAGTTTTAAATAGCAAGAAATTTACCAAAATAATAAAAAAAGTAAATAGCAATTATTCATCATTTGATTTTTATTGGGGCTTAGATAATAAAACATCAGTGGTTACAAATGATGTCTATAAAATGGCTCGTGAGATAAGAAAAAATGAAGCTTTAAAAAAAGCAATAATTTCTGGAGATAATTTTAAGGAATTATATAAAAAGTATAATGATTTTAAGAATATATCAGATGAGTTTATGAAAGATAATGGCTTTAAATCTGATTATAACTGTTATTGTTTATCTGCAAAAACATTTCTTGAGGATCCTGATAGGCTGATAAATATATTACGCCCCATATTAAATGAAAATAGTAATGAAAGTAACGATATAAAGGATTTTTCTAAGCTTATGGAGAGCGTAAAGGAAATCTATGGCAGAAAGTATCAGGATGTAGAAAAACAGATAAGATATTTTAGATATTTTCATGTAGTTCGTGAAGAAAGTCAATATCTGTGGGAAACACTATTTTATTATGTGAGAAAGTGTGTTAGAAGAATTAACTTTATACTCTTGGGTGATGAAAACATAGAAACTGGAGTGGCTAATCTTTTTCATAAAGAACTGTTGGAAGTAATTAAAAGAGGTAATTTAAATGAATCAGATAAGGAAAAAATAAATAGGAGAAACGAAAAATTTCCTTTAGCAGTAAAAGTTTGGGAAGCTTCAAAGTTATTGATTTTTAAAACAGATGGAGATGTCTTAAAGGGAGTAAGTGGAAGCACTGGCATTGCAGTTGGAAAGGTGTGTTTAATAAATAGTCCCAAAGAATTTTATAAAATGAAAAAAGGAGATATATTAGTTTGTCATCTTACAGATCCTGAATGGACTCCATTATTTAAGCTGGCAAGTGCTGTTGTGGCAGATACAGGTTCTGCTTTGAGCCATGCTGCAATTGTTGCAAGAGAATATAATATACCGGCAGTTCTTGGAGTTGGTTTTGCAACTACCAAATTCAAAGACGGAGATACCATACAAGTAAATGGTAATATCGGCGAGGTCAAAGGTTGCTGATATGAAATCAAAAAATCAAATAGATCAAAAAGAATTGAGAAGGCAAAAGATTTTAAGTGAACCACTTTTACCTTTGATAGTAAAAATGTCTGTTCCGACAATTGTTGGTATGCTAATTATGGTTATTTATAGTTTGACAGACACATTTTTTGTCGGACTTTTAAATGATAAATCGATGACAGCCGCTATTGGTGTTGTTTTTAGCTTCGTGAGTATTATTCAGGCTATTGGTTTTTGGTTTGGATATGGTAGCGGTAATATTATGTCTAAAAAACTTGGAGAACAAGATGAAGAAGATGCAACAATTATTTCTTCCATAGGAATAGCCTTTTCTATTATAAGTGGATTTTTGATAGCTATACTGTCGTGGATTTTTATATCAGACTTGACAAAGTTCATTGGTGGGAATGCTTCTGTTAATTTATTTAAATTTACTACTCAGTATATAAAGGTGATTATAATAAGCGTTCCATTTAGTCTGTATTCAATTACTATTTATAATCAATTACGACTTTGTGGAAATGTAAAAGATGGAATGATAGGTTTGCTTTTAGGAATGTTTAGCAATATGATTCTTGATCCTGTATTTATGTTTATATTCAAGTTCGGGTTTGTTGGAGCTGGATATGCAACTTTGACAGGTCAAATAATTGCGTGTATTGCACTTACTATGTTGGCAAAAGGAAATGGTAATATTCCTGTTTCTTTGAAAAATGTCAAATGTAGTAAAGAACGCATATACCATATTCTTGTAGGAGGAATGCCTAACTTTTCTAGGCAAGCAATTACAAGTGTTTCCCTCATTTTATTGAATAGAGTTGCAGCAAGCTTTGGGGACAGTATTATTGCAGCATTAACCGTAAGTTCAAGAATAGTTGCCATAGCTTATATGATTATGATTGGATGGGGGCAAGGGTTTCAACCTATTTGTGCAATGAATTATGGTGCAAAAAAATATGGCAGAGTTAGATCAGCATTTAATTTGACAGTTGTTGTTGGAACTATATTTTTGATTATATCAGCAGTGGTGCTATATATTTTTTCGGAACATTTTGTTATTGCAATGTCTAAAGATAGTGAAGTTATTTCTATAGGAGTGCAAATACTTAGAATGCAATGTATAACCATTCCTTTGTTAGCCTATTATGCGATAAGTAGTATGTTAATGCAAAATATAGGGAAATACTTTTGGTCGTTGATAATTTCGATTTCAAGGCAAGGTATTTTCTACATTCCTCTTTTATATTTACTTACTAATTTATATGGGAAATTTGGGATATATTTGCTCCAACCAATAGCGGATATTTTGTCATTTGTTTTAGCTGTTATTGTTGTTTATAAAATAAAAAATGAACTAAAAAACGAAGGGAATATACATTATATGAATTAGCAACAGGTTGAGACGGTGGCGTTGTTGGAAAAGATTTGAAATAAATAATTTACTCTGTTTTGGGAAACGGTGTGTTGGCTTTTTGACAGTCGGATAGACAGAAAAATTTTATCGGCAATATATAATCGAAAATAAGAGATGAAATTTTGATATACATTGCCGATAATGAAATAATGATTCCGATATTTGAAGTTATACTCAAATACAGAAACGCTGTCTTTTTTTATTTCTTTGCTCTTGTAAAAATGATAAAATCTAAAAGATAAAAGACTTTTGGAGGTATATGATGGACTATAAAGAAATTCAAGAGATGGAGAAAATTTTAGGGGAGCATGCGGCGGTACTGGAGAGGATGGACAAGGCGCTTTCTGAATTTGAGGAGCATCAGAAGCAGTATGCGAAGTTGAGTGATTATTACGGGAGTGCCGAGTATATGCAGGATTTGGAGCGTTATGAGGCGGGGGAGATTCCTGAGGAGGGGGTTGCTGCCGTTTTTTCTGAGGACGCTGTTTTTGATTTGATCGGTGAAAATTTTGAGATGGCGTTGCGGATGATTGAGTTTGCCGTGAAGGTGATTCGCGAGCATTGAAAATAAAAAAAGTGAGAAGATATTTCCTTAGGGAGGTATCTTTTTTATTTGATGAAGTCAGTGTTTTTAGAAACCGGAAAGAATTTTTTTGCATTGCCAAAGATAAATGAAAATAGTACAATATTAAAATATATATTTATATCCGAAGGTTTTTTATGGAGGTTGGAATGTCTAAGTTGCGTATTGCTATTACGGCTGACACGTATCCGTTTGCCAGTGAAATTACGAATCTTGTGCGTGCTCCTTTTACGGCACGCGGGCTTGTGGATGTCATCAGTGATCTCGGGGCTTTGCCTATCGTTTTGCCAGATGTGCCCGGAGCCAAGGGAGAGGATTATGTAGAGTTATTTGATGCATTGGTTATTCCCGGCGGACCGGATATGGATCCGACTTTTTGCGGGGAAGAGCCTCGTTGGAAAATCGGGATGACAAATTATAAGCGGGATGTGTTCGAAAAGGAAATGTTTGAGGCGTTTTATAAGGCGGGGAAGCCTATTTTCGGGATTTGCCGCGGCTGCCAGTTGATTAATATTGTGATGGGCGGCAATGTGTATCAGGATTTACCGTCAGAAAATCCCGATGCGTTTATTCGTCATTCCCAGGGGGCAAACGGTTCGTATCCGACGCATAATATCACGATTGAGGAAGGCAGTGAGTTGTATAAGTCTTTGGGCGCCAAGGCGTATGTGAATTCCCGTCATCATCAGGGAATCAAAAAGCTCGGCGAAGGGCTGAAGGTCACGGCTACGGCTCCTGACGGTGTGGTAGAGTGTATCGAGTCTGTCAAGGATAATCAGATTGTGGCTGTCCAGTGGCATCCGGAAAATATGTGGCAGGAGCATCCGGAGATGCGCCGTCTGTTTGAGGATTTCCTGGCACGTGTAGCAGCGTCTGTGAAATAGGCTGTGTGAGGAGGCATACGTATGGAGTCGAAAAAGTTAGGGTTTTGGAGTATTGTTTTACTGGGTATCAACGGTATTATCGGGTCGGGGATTTTCCTTTTGCCGAATAAGGCGATGGCGATTATCGGACCGGCCAGTCTTTTGGTCATGCTTTTTGATATGCTTTTGGTACTGGCAATTACTTTTTGTTTTGCTGAAGCCAGCGGATTATTTAAGGAAAACGGCGGTGCTTATATTTATGCCAAAGAGGCTTTTGGCGATTTCATCGGGTATGAGGTAGGGTTTTTGTCCTGGGCAACGCGTATCATTGCGTTTTCCACTATGTCTGTCGGGTTTGCTACGGCCTTAGGGGGACTGATACCGTCACTTAATACGGTTATGATGAAAAATATAATTATCAGTGTCATTTTTATTGTGCTGGCGGTTATAAATTTACTGGGTATCAAGTTGTATGAAGTGATTCAGAATTTGGCAACAATTGCAAAAATATTGCCTTTTATTTTGTTTATCGGAATGGGTATTTTTTATATCGAGCCTGTTAATTTCACGCCGCTTGTTCCGAACGGTGTTTATACGCCGGGAAGTTTCGGTGCCGCTGCGGTGATGTTGTTCTTTGCTTTTACCGGGTTTGAGTCTTTGGCTGTTGCGGCAGCAGAAATGGAAAATCCGCAAAAGAATCTGCCGAAGGCTACTTTGATTACTATTTTTACGGTATCGGCGATTTATATTTTGCTCCTCGCCTGCGCTATCGGTATCATGGGGTATGAACTTGCTGACACAACGGCACCTGTACAGGCGGCATTTACACGGATTGCCGGTGCTTTCGGCACGACAATCGTGGCAGCAGGTACTTTGATTTCTATCGGTGCTTTATGTATCGCTTCTTCTTTTATTACGCCTCACAGCGGTCTGGCTTTGGCAGAGCAGCATATGCTTCCTGCTTTTATGGCAAAGCGTAACCGTTTCGGTGCTCCTTACTGGTGTATCATTGTGTCGACGATAGTGGCTATGCTCATCGGTTATACCGGCGGATTTGCTTTTTTGGCTTCTATCAGTGTCGTTTCCCGTTTTTCGCAATATATTCCGACTTGTCTTTCGATTATGGTTTTCCGCAAGAAAATGCCGGATGCACCGCGGGTGTTTAAGATTCCTTTCGGGCCGGTCATTCCCGTCATCGCTTTGTTGGTAAGTTTCTGGCTTTTGGCACAGGCAAAGCCCCAGCAGCTGCTCATCGGATTCGGTGCGGCGATTGTTGCTTTACCTTTCTACTTTTTGGTTCACCGCAAGAAGTAACAGGCGGATATGATGAAAAGAGAAAAGATATTTCCTTAGGGAGGTATCTTTTTTTTATTGGAAGGGTAAGGAATTTTGAGAATGAGGGATTTCTTTTTGACGGGGCATTTTCTATATTTATGAGCAGGGGAAAAAGGAAATACAAGAGATGGTATTGTTTGACATCATAAAGCGGTTTGGCTATAATTAGCATGTTATGGTGTGTGAAAAAGCACAAGGATGTAAGGAGGTGTTTACTGATGGCAAAAATGACATTCCAGCCTAATAATCACTGGAGAAAGAAGACCCACGGTTTCCGTGCACGTATGAAGACGAAAGCAGGAAGAATCGTTCTTAAGAGAAGAAGAGCCAAGGGAAGAAAGGTATTAAGTGCCTGAGTCTCTGACGGAGAAAGTTCAGAGGTACACGCTGAACCGGGATTTCCGTATCCGGCAGAATAAAGATTACCGGCGAATTTATCGCAGCGGTAAGCGTTACAGCAACCGCGCGGGACTGGTGTATGTCACACCGTCCGCGAAGGAGTCTGTCCGTATCGGTTTTGTTGCAACGAAGCGTATCGGCCATGCTTTTGCACGAAATCGTGCGAAGCGGCTGATGAAGGAAGTGTACCGCCTTCACCGGCATGAGATGAAGCCTCATTATGATGTGGTTTTGCTTGCCGGCGCATTTTTGACGACAGCGACGTACGGGGAAGCGGAAAAGGCTTTATTGGCTTTGTGGCGGAAAGCCGGAATCATGGAGTGATGAAATGAAGTCTGTATTGATTGCAATGATCCGGTTTTACAGGAAATATCTGTCTCCCTTGAAACCGCCGTGCTGCCGTTTTATACCGACCTGTAGTGAATATGCTCTGGAAGCGGTTTCGAAGTATGGAGCATGGAAGGGCGGTTGGCTTGCTGTGAAACGGATTTGTAAATGTCACCCTTTTCATAAGGGCGGATATGATCCCGTTCCATAAGCCGGGCCGTGAATTTTCACATAAAAACAGTGCGGCGCTTCCGGAAAAGGGCGCCGTTTTATTATTTTTTCATTTTGCACGGGAAATAAGAAATGTACCAATTGTGCCGAACCACCAGATATTTTCTTATTTCTTTCAGAAAGATTTTTAAAGGCTCGTTCCGTTTTTGAAATTTAGAAGGCGGAATATATTTAGCGGTTGAAATAGAGACCGTATAAGGAGTTACAATTATGAATTTTGGTTTCGGAGGCGGCTCGGATTTCCAAATCCCTGTCTTATCCACTTTGGTCGGTATGCTTGCCGATCTTATGCGTGTCGGGCTGCAGTATTGTTATGAAATGAGCAGCCGTATCGGATTTCCTAATTATGTAATTGCTATCATTGTCTTGACCGTCATTATCAAGACTTTGCTGCTTCCGCTGGCAATCAAGCAGATCCGCTCGATGAAGGCGATGCAGGAAATACAGCCGGAAATCCAGAAAGTACAGAAGAAATACAGAAATGACCCGGCAAAGCTCCGTGAGGAGATGGGCCGTCTTTATAAGGAAAATAATGCATCTCCTATGGCAGGGTGCTTACCGCTCCTGATACAGATGCCTTTCCTGATTGCTATGTATTATGCGATACAGGGCTTTAATTATGACCCCAATCATGCAGGTTTTCTCTGGATAGAAAGTCTGGCGGCGGAAGATACGACATTCCTTCTTCCCATACTGGCAGCAGCGACGACATTCCTCGTGTCTTGGCAGACAACGCCGAAGAATGCACCGAGCAATCAGAAGACTATGCTTGTCCTGATGCCTCTCATGATCGGCTGGATGTCGCTCAATTTCCCGAGCGGTCTTGTTATTTACTGGATTGTAAATAATGTGTACCAGTTCTTCCAGCAGCTTATTATGTTCCGCGGAGAAAAGGGAAAAGAGCTTGTGAACGGTCCTTCCAAGAAGGGTGTGGTGACCGTCAGCAGTTCCGGGAACGATGCAGAGGAAACACCGAAGAAAAGAAGAAAAGTCATCCGTAAAAAGGTCATAAAAAAAGTAGTCAAAAAACCGCAGGCGGAAAAAACACCGTCTGATGCTCAAGGAAATGAAGCTTCCGCGGAAAACGGGGAGGCGCAGGCTGATAAGCAGGTCGTAAGTGATTCCGGGGAGGCTGGGATAGAAAAATGAAAACAGTCAGGATTACAGCAAAAACGATAGAGGCTGCTATTGAGGACGGATTGAAGCAGCTCGGTATTTCCCGTGAGGAAGCCGTTGTCAATGTAGTGGAACAGCCGTCAAGCGGACTTTTCGGTCTGCTTCGCAAAAAAGAAGCGGTGGTGGATATTTCCGTCAAGGAAGCGGGCGCACCGGAAGAGGACGTGCCTGAAAACGTGGATTATCCCGAAAACGGACCTGAAATGAATGATGACGATACCGCAGAAAATGAAGAGCCTGCGGAAGAAGAACCGCAGGAAAAGAAGAAACATTTTGCGGAAGAATTGCCGTTTGTGGCAGAGGACCAGGCTGTCGTTGCAGAGGAAGCCAAAAAATTCCTGACTTCCGTATTTGAAGGTATGAACCTTGATGTGCAGATGGAAAGAATGATGAATGAAGAACGGATTCTTTTCAATCTCCACGGGGAAGGTCTCGGTATCTTAATCGGCAAACACGGACAGACTCTCGATGCTCTCCAGTATCTGACGAATTTGGCAGCAGGGAAAAATTTCCGTCGTCGCTATTTCGTTCTGATTGATGTGGAAGGATACAGAGAACGGCGCCGCCAGACTTTGGAATCTTTGGCACACCGTCTTGCCGGCAAGGTAAAACGGACCGGGGAAGAAGTCAAGTTGGAAGCGATGCCGGCAGGCGAACGGCGTATCATTCATCTGGCACTCCAGCATGATCATGAGGTCATGACAGACAGTGAAGGTGAAACTCCGTACCGCCGCGTGGTTATCCGCCCGAAAGCATAAAAAAATAAAGAAACAAGAAAACCCTCTTTACCGATACAGGTAAGGAGGGTTATTTTTGTGTCTGTTTGAATAAGAAATATAATACAAAAGGATAGCAAATATAAAAAACAGAGAGAAATATAAAAACGGAGTGAAATATAAAAACAGGAAAGCGGGAACATTGACAGACACCCCACGGGGGTGTAGTCTATAAAAGAAAAGGGAGGGATAAAAATGGGAGAAACAAATGAAAGTTGTGTTCACAGGAAAAGGGAAGAGGAAGAGAAGAAAGTACTTCTGAAAAGATTAGGAACGATAGAAGGACAGGTGAGGGGCATTCAAAAGATGGTGGAGAATGATATATATTGCTCCGATATTCTCATGCAGGTTTCAGCGGTGTCGAATGCACTGAACAGTTTTAATAAGTTGCTTTTGGAATCCCATATCCGTTCTTGTGTGGCTGATGATATCCGCCGGGGAAAAGAAGAAAAGGTGGACGAGCTTTGCAGAATGCTCCAAAAATTGATGAAGTGACGGGAAATAAATGGCAGGAGTGATAGAATGAAACGTTATACAGTGACTGGAATGACTTGTGATGTCTGCCGCTCCCATGTGGAAAAAGCGGTGGAAAAGGTTCCGGGTGTCAAAGAGGTCCGTGTTTCTCTTCTGACAAATTCCATGACAGTGGAGGGAACGGCAGAAGACGGAGATATTATCAAAGCCGTGGAAATGGCGGGGTACGGAGCCCGTGCACGGAATCAAGAAAAGAAACGGCAGGATATAAATTCCGCAGAGGAAGATTTATTTGAAGACAGGGAAACACCAAGACTTAAAAAAAGATTGATTTTCTCTGCCGTCTTTCTTTTCCTTCTCATGTACATCACGATGGGCGCAGGAATGTACGGCGCTCCTCTTCCTGCATTTTTTGAAGGAAATGAAACGGGACTGGCACTGACACAGATGCTTCTTGCTCTTGTCGTCATGGGAATCAATCGTGATTTCTTTGTATCCGGATACCGCTCACTGCGGCAAAAAGCGCCGAATATGGATACACTGGTCGCTCTCGGATCGGGTGTTTCCTTTTTATGGTCGCTTTACGTGCTGTACCGTATGACCTGGCTGGTTTCGCTCGGACTTCCCGTACAGACGCTCTACCACGGCGCACTTTATTTCGAGTCGGCGGCGATGATTCCTGCCCTTATTACGGTAGGAAAGCTTTTGGAATCTCTTTCCCGCAGCCGGACGACAGATGCTTTGAAAAGCCTTGCCCGCCGTGCACCGAAGCAGGCGACGGTGGAACGGGGCAGTGAAATCATAACGATTGATGCCCGTGATGTGAAGAAAGGTGATGTTTTTCTCGTCCGTCCGGGAGAAATCATTCCTGCCGACGGCGTTATTCTTGAAGGTGTGACGACCGTCGATGAGTCGGCACTGACCGGCGAGTCCGTTCCTTCCGATAAAAAAGAAGGCGATACGGTGGCGGCGGCAACGATTAACCGGTTGGGATTTATAAAAGCAAGAGCTCTCCGTGTCGGTGAAGATACGACATTTTCACAGATTCTGCAAATGGTCAGTGATGCGGCGGCCTCAAAAGCGCCTGTTGCCCGTATAGCCGATGTGGTCTCTTCATTTTTTGTTCCTGCCGTAATCGTTTTATCCGTTCTTGTCGCTGCAGTCTGGCTGTTTCTCGGGGCGACGGCGGTCCGTGCTTTGGAACATGCCATTTCCGTTCTTGTGATTTCCTGTCCCTGTGCATTGGGACTGGCCACACCTGTTGCCATTATGGTCGGAAACGGACTCGGCGCCAAACAGGGGATTCTTTTCAAAACAGGGGAAGCCCTTGAAAATACGGGAAAATTAAAAACGGTGGTTCTCGACAAAACGGGAACGGTAACAGAGGGCAGGCCGGAAGTGACGGATATATTTCCGTTTTCACCCTGCGGTGAAGAAGAACTTCTTTCCGCAGCGTACAGTTTGGAAAGAAAATCGGAGCATCCTCTGGCACATGCGGTTGTTACGGAAGCGGAAGAGAGAAAAATTCCCTGTCACGATGTGAAAGAGTTTACAATTCTTCCGGGGAACGGAATCATGGGAAAGATAGGAGATCAGATTTACCGTGGCGGCTCGGAGGCTTATATTTCCACATTTCTTTCTTTGCCGCAAGAAATCAGGGAAAAGGCGGCCTTGTGGGAGGCGGAAGGAAAAACGACGCTTTTCTTTGAAACCGGAGGCAGACTTTTAGGAATGATCGGTACCGCAGATGCTATTCGGAAAGACTCCGCCCGGGCCGTGGCGGAATTGAAAAAAATGGGCATGAAAACCGTTCTTCTCACGGGAGACAACGAGAAAACAGCCAAAGCGGTAGGAAATCACATCGGTGCGGACCGTGTCATTGCAGAAGTACTTCCGGGAGACAAGGAAAAGGTCATAGAGGAGTTACAAAAGCAGGGAAAGACCGCTATGGTCGGTGACGGCATCAATGATGCACCGGCTCTTACAAGGGCGGAAATCGGGATTGCCATGGGCGGCGGAACAGATGTCGCGATAGATGCGGCGGATGTCATTCTTATGAATTCCCGTCTCTCCGATGTGGTCGCTGCCATCCGTCTCAGCCGAGCCACTTTGAAAAATGTCCGTCAAAATTTATTCTGGGCGTTTGCGTACAACCTGATTCTGATTCCCGTGGCGGCAGGCGTATTTCCTGAAATTTCCCTCAATCCCATGATGGCGGCAGGGGCCATGGCACTCTCCAGTGTGACCGTCTGTCTTAACGCCCTCCGTCTGAATACATACAAGGTTCATAAAGAAGGCGGGAAAAATGAAAAAGGCGGTGAAATTTCAGAAAAAACAGAAGAAAATAAAAAAGTAACAGTAAAAACAGAGGAGGAAAAAGAAATGAAAGAAACTGTAAAAATCCGCGGTATGATGTGCGAACATTGTGAAAACACTGTCAAAAAAGCACTGGAAGCCCTTCCGGGCGTAGAAAAGGCGGAGGTATCCCACAAAACGGGGACAGCCGTTCTTTCCCTCGCCGGAGAGGTGGACGAAGAAACCGTCAGAAAAGCGGTGGAAGACAAAGACTACGAATTTTTGGGAATTGAAAAATAAAAAACAAAAAAAAGAGCGGTTTTCCGCTCTTTTTTAAAGGAGTATAAAAATAAAGGAAGTTGGAAAGGAGTCGGGTATTCTACTTGGGAGGGTAGATATCCCGAAAAGATACTTCCGATCCGTACACCGGAATATCTTCAACATGATTATAGCATACAAAAATGATTTTGAGAACTAATTTCGATTAAAACTTTACTGAAGGGAAAAGAACGCTGAAAAAGACCGTTTTTATTGCAATAAACAGAGATAAAAGAAATTTTATATAAGTAAAACCGAAAAACAATGAAATGACTCATACAAAAAAGCCGTCCCCGGATGATGGAAAATAAAGGAAAGTATACGAAACGAAAGCCGTCCCCGCTTGTCGGGGAAGGTGGCGGCGGAGCCGTCGGAAGGGGCAAGTTGGATCAGATACCCCAAAGAGTTCCTTACGGAACGGTGCTAAATGCATGCCCGTCATTCTTGAACGGTCGTAAAAAGCGGTCGGGAATATCGTTATGAAAAAAGTACGGGGTAGAGTGAAGAATCCGGGCAGAAGTTGCAAGTGATACATATTCTGACCCGTGTACGCACACTTACCCCCTTTCGCCTCGCAAAGCTCGGCACTTCCCTCCGAGTTCGGGGGAAGCTGACAACTAAGGAAGAAAGAAATTATAGTTTTTATTATTTATAAATACGCATTTTCGATTAACCTATGCCAGATTCTTCGCTAAGAGTCAAATTATGTTTTTTCTTTCATTATCATTCCGATTTTGTCAGCCGCTCAAGAATGACGGCAGAGTTGTTTTTGTTTTGCCATGATGTTCTGATCTGTGTACGCACACTTACCCCTTTCGCCTCGCAAAGCTCGGCACTTCCCTCCGTATTCGGGGGAAGCTTACATTAAGGAAGAAAGAAATCATAGTTTTTAAAATTTATTACTTGATTGTTGCCATAGAACAATAAAATGCAAATCGCAAGCCGCCCCGGATGACGGGAAGCAAGCGAACCACTTTTCGAGGAGCGACGCGATGCTGTAAAAGTGAGTGAGACGCTTTGCTTTGGCTAAGGTGGCGGCGAAGCCGTCGGAAGGGGCAAGTTGGAGCAGAAATGGAAGAACGGAAAAACGAATGGGCAAAGTGCGGGAGGACGGAAAGGAATCTCCTTTATGCAGAACAATATTTCAGTATTTATGGTAAAATAATCATATAATAAAAATAGGAGGTGCTTCGTTGTTCGCTTATGCGTTCACGTTCCTGATTGCTCTTGCCGTGACCTTTGTGCTGACTCCTCTCGTGAAGCGTTTGGCAGTGACTGTCGGAGCGGTAGACAAACCGGATGCACGAAAGGTTCATCATGGCCTGATTCCCCGTCTGGGTGGGCTTGCTATATATGCGGGATTTATGGTTTCCGTGATTGCCACGGTGGGTTTCACTTATGAAATCACGGGGATTATGATCGGTGCCACTTTTTTGGTGCTTGTAGGGATTGCCGATGATATCATGTCGCTTCCTGCGAAAGTCAAACTTTTGGGGCAGATTTTTTCGGCGGCCATTTTGGTCGTTTTCTTTAATGTCAATATCGATTGGGTGGATTTGCCGTGGCTCGGCATTATCACGTTTCCGTCGATAATTTCCATACCGCTTACTATTTTCTGGATTGTCGGTTTCATTAATACGGTAAATCTTATTGACGGGCTGGACGGTCTTGCGGCGGGAATTGCAACGATTGCTTCGATTGCCGTGGCACTTCTTGCTTTCCAAATGGGACAGTGGGTGTCTGCCGCTGCCATGATTGCCATGACGGGCGCTTGTCTTGCTTTTTTGCAGTATAATTTCAATCCTGCGAAAATTTTTATGGGTGATACGGGATCCATGTTCCTCGGGTATGTAATCGGTGCGGTTTCTGTCATGGGATCGATGAAAACCGCGGCCGTTGCCGTGCTTATCGTACCGCTTGTCGCATTGGCAGTGCCGATTATGGATACGCTTCTTGCGATTGTGCGGCGAAAGCAGTCGGGAGTTCCGATTTTTTCTCCCGATAAAAATCATCTTCATCACCGTCTTCTTGCTAAGGGATTGTCGCAAAAGCAAGTGGTTCTTATTATGTATGCTTTGACGGCGTTCTTTTCCTGTATGGCACTTTTTGTCATCCGTATGAATCTCTGGTTCGGTGGCGCATTAATCGTTCTGGCGCTTGCGGTATTTCTTCTCTGGGCAAAAAAACTGGGAGTCATGAGAGAGGTTGTTTCCACTCCGTACCAGCAGAAAAAAGAGGCGGAAAAAACAAATCATATCTGAATTTTAAAATAAAGGGGTTGTATTCATGAAGGTCATGACGATTTTCGGTACGAGACCGGAGGCTATAAAAATGGCGCCGGTGGTTAAGGAGCTTTTGAAGCATCCTGAAATCGAAGTGAAGGTCTGCCTGACGGCACAGCATAGGGAAATGCTTGACCAGGTGGTGGACTTATTCGGACTTCCTGTGGACTATGACCTGGATGTCATGAAAAGCGGCCAGTCCCTGTATGATATTACGTCCCGGGTGCTCTGCCGTCTGGAGAGGGTTTTGCAGACGGAAAAGCCGGACTATGTACTTGTCCACGGAGATACGACGACGACTTTTTCGGCGGCGCTTGCGGCTTTTTACCAGCAAATCAAGGTGGCTCATGTGGAGGCGGGACTTCGCACGGGAAATCTGGCATCCCCGTTTCCTGAAGAGGCGAACAGGCAACTGACGGGTATACTTGCCGATTTACATTTTGCACCTACGGAAACGGCCAAAAATAATTTAATCCGTGAAAATAAAAAGAAGGAAAATATATTCGTCGTAGGAAATACGGTGATTGACGCCCTTCTCTCGACGGTAAAAGAAAATTACCGCTTTGCCGATAAAGAAATAGAAGATATAGAAGAGCATAAGCGGGTAATTCTTGTCACAACCCACAGGAGAGAAAACTTGGGTACACCGATGCATCATGTGTATAAAGCACTCCGCCGTCTTGTGGAAACGGTGCCGCATACGGAAGTTGTATTTCCCGTCCACAGAAATCCGCTGGTCCGCGAAGCGGTGGAAGAAGAATTGGAAGGGGTTCCCGGCATCCACCTGGTGGAACCGATGGAATATGAACCGTTTACCAACCTGATGGCCCGGTCGAGTATCGTGCTCACCGATTCCGGCGGTATCCAGGAAGAAGCGCCGAGTCTCGGAAAGCCCGTTTTGGTACTCCGTGACACGACGGAGCGGCCGGAAGCGATAGAAGCAGGGACGGTGAAACTTGTCGGAACTGATGAAAATCTGATTTACGAAACGGCTTACCGCCTGTTAACGGATAAAAAGGCCTATGATGCCATGTCGGAGGCGGTGAATCCTTACGGAGACGGAAAGGCGTCGGAAAGAATTGTGGAAACCCTTCTGTACCGGTCGGGATTGTCCGACAAAAAACCGTCTAAATTTATAGCCAAGTAGCAGGTCTTATGTTACAATATCAGTGTATGTGTGGGAAACGAATATTTCATATATCCGTTTTCCATGTGTTTACTATCTGGAGTCCGTCATGAAACGGGAGGATAAGGGAAAAAAGAAGCAAAACGGTTTTAATCCGTGGCGCAGCGTCGCCGTTGCCTCGGGAGCAGGGTTCAGTCTTCTGACCTGCATCGGCATAGGCATATGGAGCGGTATAAAATGTGATGAATATTTCGGTACTTATCCGTACGGATTGATTTTCCTTTCTCTTCTCGGTGCCGTGGCCGGATTATGGTCCGTTATAAGGCAGATGTTGGAGAAATAATTAAAAGTGACATACGATCAGACTTTTCCTAAATATGCCGGCCGTATGATACGCTGGCTTCTCGGTCTCGGTATTGCCGGAGCAGTCGTCCTTTTCTTTATTTGGGGATGGCGTGTCGGCGGTGCCTGGATTTTGGGGGCATTTTTCCACGCTGCTTTTTTCATGTTTTTACGGGTCAAATATTTCCAATGGGTGAAAGACGGAAGAGAACCGGATTTCATCGGACAGCGGGTTGCTGTTTTTGCTATTTTCCGCTTCATTTTGGAGATTGTTTTAGCCGCAGTCGTAGTGGCACTAACGCCGCTTAATGTGCTCGGTTTTCTAGGTGGCTTACTTTCATTACCATTTCTGTCCATTTTTGAACGGGTGGTTAATGTAATTAAGGAATAATTCTTTTCTTGATATCCTTGTAAGAGAAGGGGGGTGAGATTATGCATCTTCATACGGGTACACATACTATGGAGCAACTCTTTGGCGTATTTCCGGTCAATATGGATACACTTTATACTACTTGGCTTACTGCCATTATTGTTTTTATTGCCATATTCGCTGCAACAAGAGGGAGATCCCTAATACCGTCAGGCTGGCAGAATTTCATTGAAATGTTGGTGGAAGGTCTTTGCAATCAGTTTGAAAGTAATTTAGGACCTAAATATCGTCAGGTAAGCAGTATTTTCTTAACATTTTTCCTCTTTATCTTCACGTCTAACCAGATAGGTCTGTTGCCGACTGAACATTTAACGGCATCGCCGACTAATGACGTGAATACAACTTTGGGTCTTGCTATTGCAAGTTCTATTTTGCTGCATATTTATTTTATTAAAAACAAAGGTGTTGGACATTGGGTTAAACACTTTTTTGAACCATTTCCGATTTTTGTGATTATGAATTTGATTGAAGAGATAGCAAGACCAATTACGTTAGCAATGCGTCTGTTTGGTAATATTTTGGCCGGGGAGATTCTTTTGGAAATTCTATATTTCCTCTGCCCATGGGCTGTACCTATGATCTGGATCGGATTCTCATTGTTTGTGGGTGTGGTTCAGGCATATATTTTCACTACTCTGGCATCTGTATATATGAAAGAAAGTCTCTATTAATACGAGATATACAAGACCGGGGAGCGGCACCGTCCGCTTTTCAAACGGAACGGCACCGACCGTCAAAACGGAATAAAAAAGGGCATCTCACTGCTGATCAGGGGATATGTCCCAAATTTTAGATTCTTTAGGAGGAATTATCATCATGGATCAGACAATTGTTGTACAGTATTCTCTTATTGCGGCAGGACTTATTGCTGCTTTAGCATCTATTGCCGCTGCATTTGCAGATTCTAATGCTGCAGCTAAAGCTCTTGAGGGTATGACCCGCCAGCCGGAAATGGCAGGTAAGCTTTTTACAAATATGCTCGTTGCTATCGGTCTTATAGAATCTATTCCGATTATCGCTATCGTTATTGCATTGGTACTGGTATTCGCTAATCCATTCCTGAAATAATTATTCCGATAATTCTATGACGGAATATTAGTCTAAGGAGGAAACGAATTGGTAGACGTAAATGGTACACTGCTGATTCAGATCATCAACTTTATTGTTCTTTGTGCCATTCTCGGGCATTTCTGCTATAAGCCGGTACTCAAAGTACTGGATGCCCGCAAAGAGCGCATCAAAAATGACTTGGATGCGGCTGCCCGGTCCAAGGCTGCTGCCGAAGAACTGAAAGCCGGTTACGAAACTCAGTTACAAGAAGCACAGGCAAAAGCCCAGGACATTGTGAATAAGGCGGTTAAAGAAGCCCAGGTACAGGCGCAGGCACAGATTGATGAAGCGCATGCTGCCATCGAAAAGGAAAAAGAAAATGCGACCAAGCAGATTGAAAGAGAACGCAAGGATGCTCTGGAAAATCTGAAAACACAGGTGGCAGCAATTTCCTGCGATATTGCAGCGAAGATCATCAGCAAAAATATGACGCCGGATACAAATGACCGGATCATCTCAGATAGCATCGCGAAATTGGATGCTGAGCAGGCAGGTAAATAGTTATGGATAAGAACGTAATCCTTGCAAAGAAATACGGTCGTGCCATCTATGAAATTGCTGAAGAAAAGCAATGCCTGAAAGAAACAGAAGAAGAACTCCGTTTTATTTCCGAAACGATTGCGGAAAATAAAGAATTAGGAGATATTCTGAATCATCCTCTGCTTGAAAAGGATGTCAAGAAAGATACTATAAAGAAGTTGTTTGCAGATAAGGTGCAGCCGGCAGTCTTGCAATTCTGCTATGTTGTGATTGACAAAGGCCGCATCGGTGATTTTGCAGCTATGGTTGATGTCTATTCCAATCTTGCCCATCACGGTATGGGAATGGAAGAAGCGATTGTCACATCAGCTCTGCCCTTGACCAAAAGTCAGGCGGAGATGATCAAAACAAAGCTTGCAGAAATTACCGGCAGCAAAATTATCATGAAGCAAAAAGTGGATGCATCTTTGATAGGCGGATTTACCGTACAGATGGGCGACCGTCTGATCGATGGATCTGTAGCCCGTCATCTTGCTGCACTTCGTGCCCAAATGATGCAAAGAGATTGAGGTGACTTACAGGAAATGAAAATCAGTTCAGATGAAATTACATCTGTCATTAAAAAACAGATTGAAAACTACAAAGTAGACCTCAATGTCGATGAAGTAGGTACGGTTCTTGAAGTCGGCGACGGTATCGCCCATATCTACGGCCTGGAAAATTGTATGGCCGGTGAATTGCTCGAACTGCCCAACGGCGTTTACGGCATGGCTATGAACCTGGAAGAAAGCAACGTAGGTGCGGTTCTTCTGGGGAATGCCGAAACCATTAAGGAAGGCGACACGGTAAAAAGAACAGGCCGCCTCATGCAGGTTCCGGTAGGCGATGCGGTTATCGGCCGCGTAGTCAATGCGCTGGGACAGCCGATTGACGGTAACGGCGACATCAAGACAGACAAATACTGCGACATTGAAGTGAAAGCGGCAGGTATTGCCGACAGACAGCCGGTCAGCGTACCGCTGCAGACCGGTTTGAAATGTATCGACTCCATGGTTCCTATCGGACGCGGACAGCGTGAACTTATCATCGGTGACCGCGGTACCGGTAAAACTGCCGTTGCTGTCGATACCATTCTGAACCAAAAAGGACAGAATGTTATTTGTATTTATGTATCCATCGGACAGAAAAATGCGAACGTTGTCCGCGTATATGAACGCTTGAAAGCGGCAGGTGCGATGGATTATTCCATTATCGTACATGCCGGCGCATCCGAAGGATCCCCGATGCAGTATCTTGCACCGTACTCCGGTGTAGCTATCGGTGAATATTTCATGCACCAGGGCAAAGACGTCCTCATTGTATATGATGACCTCTCTAAGCACGCCGTAGCTTATCGTGCGATGTCCCTTCTGCTCCGCCGTCCGCCGGGACGTGAAGCATATCCGGGCGACGTATTCTATCTGCATTCCCGTCTGCTCGAACGTGCAGCCCGTCTTTCTCCGGAACTCGGAGGCGGATCCATCACGGCACTGCCGATTATTGAAACACTGGCAGGCGACGTAGGTGCTTACATTCCGACCAACGTTATTTCCATTACAGACGGACAGATTTATCTGGAAACAGCTCTCTTCTATTCCGGGATTCGTCCGGCAATCAATGTCGGCTTATCCGTATCCCGTGTAGGCGGTGCTGCCCAGATCAAAGCAATGAAACAGGTTGCAGGTACACTCCGTTTGGATTTGGCCCAGTATCGTGAATTGGCTGCATTTGCCCAGTTCGGTTCTGACCTGGACGCAGCTACAAAGGCACAGATTGACCGAGGACAGAGAACAACGGAAATCCTGAAACAGCCGCAGTACTCACCTTACCCGGTTTCCGACCAGGTTATGGCGATTTATGTAGCCGTTAAAGGATACCTGGATGATGTAGAAGTAGAAAATGTAGTAAGCTTCGAACATCAGATTTTAGATTTCCTTCACAGCAGCCATCCCGAAATCGGCGAAGACATTACAGCTAACAAGAAACTGACTGACGAAAATGAAGTCAGACTGCAGGCTGCTATTGCCGAATTCAAGGAAAGATATAAAGCACAAGCTGCTACAGCTGGAGAAGAAAAGTCTGGAACGGTAGAGGGGTGATCTGATTGGAAAGTACGCGTGATATAAAAGGGCGCATAAAATCTGTCACCAACATCCAGCAGATCACAAAAGCAATGAAGATGGTAGCCGCTGCCCGTCTGCGCAAAGCAGAAGAAAAAGCAAGCGGTTCCTATCCCTATGCAGAAAAGATCGGAGAGCTCTTGCGCCGCGCTTCTTCGGTGACACCCGGCTTTACCAGTCCGCTTTTTAGAAACGGTGAGGTAAAAAAGACCGGTTATCTCGTTATCAGCGGAGATAAAGGTCTTGCCGGCGCTTATAACTCCAACGTTATGAAGCGTACTATACAGGAAATCTCCGGGAAGGACCGTTCTGCATACGCTTTATATGTCTGCGGGAAACAGGCAAGAAATTACCTGAAATTCCGCGGATATGATATCGATTCCTATCATTTCGGCTTTTCTGACAAGCCGTCAGCCCAGGATTCTATGGATCTGGCGAAAGAAATGGTTGACTATTTTCTTAAAGAAGAAGTCGATGAAATTTATATAATCTATACGAAATTCATTACAGCTCTCCGTCAGCAGGTAAAAGTATCCCGTCTGCTTCCCGTAGAAGCACCGGAAGATGCCGGCGAAGAGACGGAAGTGAAGGCAGGTGCTGTAGAGGCAGCGGAAGAAAAAGAGGTTTCTTTTGCAAAAGAAGAAATACCGTATATTTTCCTTCCCGATGCAGCTACCGTTCTTTCCAAACTGCTTCCGGAGTATATACAAGTGCAGGTTTATAATGCAATGCTGCAATCCGCAGCATCGGAACTGGGCAGCCGGATGGCAGCCATGTCCGCAGCAACCGACAATGCAACCGAAAAAATTGCAGATCTCAATCTGACTTACAATAAAGCACGTCAGGCTCAGGTCACCAATGAAATTTCCGAAATTGTCGGCGGTGCGGCAGCTCTCGAATAAACTGCCTGATTTAATAAGGAGGAAAGCTTCTTCATGGCAAATGAACAGCAGGGGCAGGTAGGTAAAGTTGTACAGGTCATGGGCGCAGTAGTTGATATTGCGTTTGCCGATGACCAGGAACTACCGGCTATTTATAACGCAATTCATATCAAAGATGAAGAAGGCAATGTTCCGGTAGATGTTGTTTGTGAAACAATGCAGCACCTCGGTGACGGCGTAGTCCGCACCGTTGCTATGAGTTCCACAGACGGCATGGTACGTGGAATGAAAGCAGTAGATACCGGCCGTGCTATTGCAGCACCGGTCGGCGACGGTTGTCTCGGACGTATTTTCAACGTTCTCGGCGAAACCGTGGATAATGACGATACGAAAGTACCGGCATCCGACTACTGGCCTATTCATCGTCCGGCACCGGCCTTTAAAGACCAGTCTCCGGCAACTGAAATTTTTGAAACCGGCATTAAAGTCGTTGACCTCATTGCCCCCTATGCAAAGGGTGGTAAAATCGGTCTGTTCGGCGGCGCCGGCGTAGGTAAAACAGTTCTTATCCAGGAACTGATTCACAATGTGGCAACAGAACACTCCGGCTGCTCCGTATTCTGCGGCGTCGGGGAACGTACCCGTGAAGGGAATGACCTTTGGGGAGAAATGAAAGATTCCGGCGTTCTTTCCAAAGTAGCCCTGGTATACGGCCAGATGAATGAACCGCCGGGAGCACGTATGCGTGTCGCTCTCACAGGTCTTACCATGGCAGAATATTTCCGTGATAAGCAGGGACAGGACGTTCTGCTCTTCATCGATAATATTTTCCGTTTCGTCCAGGCCGGCTCGGAAGTATCCGCTCTGCTCGGACGTATGCCGTCTGCCGTAGGTTATCAGCCCACATTGGCTACCGATATCGGTGAATTACAGGAACGTATCACATCGACAAAAGACGGTTCCATCACCTCTATCCAGGCCGTATATGTACCGGCCGATGACTTGACAGACCCGGCTCCGGCAGGTGTATTTACCCACCTCGATGCTACCACCGTACTTAACCGTTCTATCGCAGAACTCGGTATTTATCCGGCCGTAGATCCCTTGGATTCCACCAGCCGTATTCTTGACCCGAACGTTCTCGGCGAAGAACATTACGAAGTAGCCCGCGGTGTACAGGCGATATTACAGCGCTATAAAGAATTACAGGATATCATTGCAATTCTTGGTATGGAAGAATTAAGTGACGATGATAAAATCATTGTTGCCCGTGCGAGAAAGATCCAGAGATTCTTGTCTCAGCCGTTCTTCGTAGCTGAACAGTTTACCGGCTCACCGGGCAGATATGTATCTCTGAAGGAAACCATCCGCGGCTTTAAGGAAATCCTTTCCGGACAGCACGATGATTTACCGGAAGGTGCATTCTATATGGTTGGCACAATTGATGAAGCAATCGAAAAGGCTGAAAAGATGAAGAAAGGGGAATAAGCCATGGCTGATACCCTTACTAATCCGATGCATGTGGAGGTTATTACGCCGGACGGTCCGATTTACCGGGCTGACGGTGTGGAACTGGTGGCAGCTCGTGCAACTGACGGTGAATTTGCCGTCATGAAAGGCCATCTGCCTTTAGCAGCAGCATTGGAAATGTGTTCTGTCCGTATACAAAAAGACGGAAAAGAAGAAAAAGTAGCTGTATTCGGCGGTTTCTTTGAAATGAAGGATAACCGGGTGAACGTCGTAGCTCCTCTGGCAGAAATGGCGGAAGATATCGATGTTGCTCGTGCCCAAAGAGCAAAGAAAAGGGCTGAAGACAGACTGGCATCTCACAGTGCCAATATTGACGAACACCGTGCAAAGCTTGCTTTGCAGCGTGCTCTTATCCGCTTGAAAACAACGGATACCTTATAACATACAAAAACCGGCTCTTTCGGGCCGGTTTTGTTGTGCTTTGATTTTGATTGTAACTTAAAACGTTCTTCCTTATGAAATCAGTTTTTCAGCAGGAAGAACGTTTTTTTGAGCAGTAAAGGGTCAAACAGATTATACGTCCTGTTTCTTCGGCCGCGATCCGTATAAGTCATGATAAAGGATTCTTTCGTTGAAACGGTTTATGCGGACCGGTTTCTTTTCCGGATACCCTACGGCAATAATGCAGAAAGGTTCTCTTTCCGAGGGAATATCCAAAATATGACAGATATGGGCTTTACGGTCGGGATAGGGATAGACTTGGAGCCAGATGGATCCGATACCCAGATGTTCCGCTTCAATCAAAATATTTTCTGCAGCGGCTGCGGCATCAAAGGCCCATTCTTCAGGGAAAGAAATACCGTCAGGTTTTCCGACGATGACGATAGCGGCAACGGCTTTTCTCGCCGGCCCTGCGACGACACTGTTATGGGAAAGAGCTTTGACCAAATCTTCTCTGGTGACAATGATGAACTCCCGGGACTCCTGGTTTCCGCAAGCTCTTGCCTGCATGCCTGCCCGGACAAGCTTGTCCAGATATTCTTCCGGCAAGGGAGTCAATTCTTTGAAATGGCGGCATGTGCCTCTTTTGAAAATTTCGTCCATGGTGACCTCCTAAAAAAAATGGTGCCGTATCCTAACGAAACAGCTTATATTTATTATTACTTTTATTATAGCACAGATGATTTTTCCGCCTCCCCGGCGAATAGGAAAATAAAGCACGAGAAAATGAAGAAAACAGGGGAAAGAGCGCGTTCCTGCCTGAAAAGGTATAAAGGGCCTTCCGAAAGGATAAAGCTTCTTAAACGCGAAATAAAGGGCGATTCCGAGGAATTTCTTTTCCGCACTTTAAAGATCATAAAAAAAGCCCTGCCGTAAGGCAGAGCCGTATTTCTTTTTGTTAAGGAGTTCCGAAGACAAAGTAACGGACGTAAATATAAACAGTTGATGTCAGTAAGGTGACAAGCATCATGGGGAAACATTTCAGCATGAAATGTCCGAAAGTGATATTGTACCCTTCTTTAGCAGCCAGCGCCGCAACGATAACGTTCGGGGAAGCACCGATGATAGTGCCGTTTCCGCCGTAGCAGGCACCGATAGAGAGAGCCCACCACATATAGTCGGCATTGGCCAGGCCCAAAAGTTCCTGCATCTGGTGAATCAAGGGAATCATCGTTGCTGTAAACGGAATATTGTCTACGAATGCGGAAGCAAGGCCGGACAGCCAGAGAATGGTGAAAGTGAGAGCATGGGGATCTCCGCCGACCGCTTCGATTCCTGCAGCAGCCATCGTACTGATAACGCCTGTAGTTTCAAGTCCTCCGACGACGATAAAGAGACCGATAAAGAAGAATAAGGAGTCCCAGTCGACTTCACGGAAAATGTCATGGGGATCGACTTTGCAGACGAGAATGGCAAGAACACCGCCTGTAAGAGCAATGGTAGCCGATTGGATACCGATGATGTTGTGGATAATGAAACCGAAAATCGTGAGAACTAAAATAGTAACCGACTTTTTCAGAATGGAGAAATCGGTGATGACAGAAGACAGATTGATTTTTGCAAGTTCTTCAGGGGACATCTCCGTCTTCGGTAATTGTTTGCCGTAAATGATTTCCAGATAAATAATACAAGCCACAATATTTATCAAAGCAATAGGGCCGGTATGCATGGCAAAATCATTAAATGCCAGGTGAGTGGCAGAACCAATCATGACGTTCGGAGGATCGCCGACCATGGTACCGGAACCGCCGATATTGGAAAGCAGAATTTCTGCAATCAAGGTAGGGATTGGGGATACATGAATCCGGCGGCAGAGAGAAATGGTCATCGGAGTGATTAGAAGAACGGCGGTAACGGCATCCATAAAAGAAGCACAGAAACCAGTAATCAGTCCCAAAATAATGAGCAGTTCTTTCGGACGCCCTTTGGAAACTTTGACAGCCCAGAGAGCCATGGATTCGAAAAATCCTGATTTTTTGACGACACCGATGAGAACCATCATGCCTGCTAAAAGACCTAAAGTGTTGAAGTCAATAAACTGCTGAAGTGCCGTTTCCTGGGTAAGAAGTCCGCTGTAGATGACAAGACCGGCGCCCAGTAATGCACAAATAGAACGGGGAATCTTTTCCGACATGATTCCCAGATACGTTAAGGCAAATACAAATATAGAAAAATAAAAACTCATTGTTGCATCCATTACTTCAACTCCTTTTGGTGTATGAAAGGAAGATTCTTCATTTTCAATCCATAAATAAAAATCTATGGATAATCAAATTCTTACTTGTTAGTATATACGATGAGAAACGAAGGTTCAATTATTTTTTGTAATTTTATTTATATATACGTAAATAACATTTTTTTATACCCATAAAGGAATACAAGCAGATATTTCCGGGGAAAAAGATGATTTTCTTATCTATAAAAACATAAAAAAAGGAAATATTTATAAATAGTAACATCATAGGATAAAATGTAAAATACGTTATTCTCTGCAGAAAATGCCCGGTTTGATAGGATTGAAAAAGGGATTCCCGTTTTTTTCGAAAATTGATTGATATTACTGAAGATACAGTATAATATAATAGCTATGTACTTTATTTTATATGAAGGAGTCGTGTTATGTCTCGTGCCCAAGGATTGTTGTTTGGTGTAGCCGTCGTTTTTGCCGTATGGAACATCATGAACAACGGACTGACAGTGAGAACGATAGCCATCGCCGCTTTGATTCTTATCTGCCTGGTCATTAATATTTATAACAACAATATAAAAAAAGCCCGTCTTGAAGAAGCGGAGGCGAGAATCAGGGAAAAAGAACAGATTCGCCGTATCCGTGCCGAAGCAAGACGGAAACAGAATAAGAAACATAAACAAAAAAATAAATAACAGGGAGTCCCTTTTTCAGGGACATGATTCCCGATAGGAGTTTTCATGGAAGTTGCTTTGCTGTACCGCTGGGCGGTCTTTATTTTATTGAGTGTCGGTCTGGTCCTGCTCATGAAGCACGGGATATTGACACCTTTTGTTTTTTGGTCCCGTATCCAGTACTATACATTTTCCACATTTACACTTTTTTTTGTGTGGCTGGCGATGACTTTGTTCAAAGCGGACGTGCCGTACCTTTATACCGCGGACTGCCGCTATATTGTGGCCGCCGGGCTTGTTACGTTGTCGGTGATGTATCATATCATTGTACGGCCGGGGGCTATCAAAACGCACCGCCTCAATGATATCAGCTACGAACATTTTTCTTTTTATAATTACATATTCCACTACTTTATCCCTGTGCTGATGACAGCGGACTATTTATTCTTTGTGGATAAAACGGAACTTCACTGGTATATTATCTTTTTATGGATGATTTATCCCGCGCTGTATGTGGTTTTCGTATACTGGCGTGCATGGATTACCATTGTTACCCACGGGCGGTCCCATTTGTATCCTTATACATTTATGGATCCCCGGACCAATGATGTTCTCAGTATTACCAAAGGATGCCTCAAAGTGGGTTTCCAGTTTTTTATCATCGGCATTGTACTCTATATTGTGGGAGAGGGCCTTTGGCTCTTGGGATTTCCGCCGCAGGCGTGGACTTTTAACGGCTGATTCCCGTGAGCCGGTAAGGAGTTTTTTATGACAGCAAAAAAATCAAAAATCATCGGACAGAATGTAACGGACACCTCTGTTCCCTGTAAAAAATATCTGATTATTTCCGGTATCGGGTTTATTGCCCTTGCCGGTTATGCGGCCCGTTTGGCTTGGGTTTACACCACCTTCGGGGTATTTCCCCTGCAAGGTGTCATCATTCTTCTTATGGCACTCCTTTTTTTAATCCATATCATTACTTCCAAGTGTATATATACGCTGAAAGATGATGAAATAGAAATCGTAAAGAAGAGTATTTTTAAGAAAAAAGAACTTCACATTCCGTATGAAAAGATTTTCGGCGTTCATCATTTTAAGAACCAGCTTATGAAGCCGGCGACCTACAGATATACATATCATATGTATAATCATTTGGATAACAGGGAAATATGGTCACTTCTTTTTGATATAGGCGAGCTGGAAAAAATCGGACGTATCATGATGACCGGTTCGGCTGCTTTTTGGCATGAATGTTCTCTCCGTATTCCCGACCGCGTAGGGATACCCCAGGAAGAAGTCATTGCCTATATGTACCGGAACATGAGAGAAAAACTGATTGCTTCAGGAAAGCTTTCGCCGGAACTTCTGAAAAAATTGGAAGAATCGGAAAAAGGAAAGGAAATGACTTTTGAAGAGGGAATCGAGCAGCTCCGTCAGGAGGGAACCGACATGGGCGGCAAAGACTATGAGGTCACGTTAGAAGACCTCAAAGAAAAAGAAGGATTCAGGGAAGATAAGCAGGAAGAAAAGAAATAAAAAAATACATATAAAGATCGTCACGGCAAGGCTGTGGCGGTTTTTTATTTGAAAAATAAGCGGATTGGGTAAAGATGAACAGATAAAAAGGAGGATGAAAAGATAAGATAAAAAGAAAAAATGCAAGAAAAATAACGGGAAAAATGAAAAAACCAGATTTTCAAAGATTATAAGAGATAAAGCGAGAAAAAATGAGAAATAAACCGGCATAAAAATTTCTGGCGGGAAAAAGAAAAAGAAGAATTTATAA
>OBXJ01000212.1_pt1 | contig 54861 bp, 52 predicted proteins | sample 1495401 | NCBI WGS metagenome assembly OBXJ01 (sample SAMEA2580149, study PRJEB22360) | human gut metagenome | biome: human gut; feature: human-associated habitat; material: faeces | place: Denmark | collected 2008/2010 | reverse complement strand
CATCGGCATTTGTTCGCTGTACTGTTCAGTTTTCAAAGAACCATCGCTCTAAGCGACTTTGATAATATATCACATTCATTTTAAGCTGTCAAGAACTTTTCATAATTCGGTTCCCGCCAGGCGAGAATGCTTTCTGTATAATAGCAATTTCACTTTATTTTGTCAAACATTTTTTACCGTTTCTTGACCCGGTTTTTATGATTATTTTCTCTCTGTTTTTCTTCTGCATTATGTCGTATTTTTATTTATTTTCCTATATTTTGTAATTCCATATGTCAGGTAGTAAAATATATAGTAGTAAAAAATATATAAGATTGTTTATATTTTTAAAGGAGTTCGTCATGAATCATTTAACTAAGAAAGTTTCTCTTCTCATTATGTCCGGTATACTGGGAAGTGGCTTTGCTTTTAGCATGCCCCTCATCAGCTATGCTTCCGCTGATGCTATCGGAATCCTCGGAACCGTTGTCGGTGGCGCTTTGGTCTACCGGGAGCTTGATGATTATATGAACAGAATAAATAATACGGAAGAGGGACGTCAGGAATATTTCAGTGAGCTGAAAAAGAAGGAGGGTGTATCGGAGAATTATGCACGCAAAGCCCGGCTGGATGCAATGATGAGCCGTTTAACGGAAGGTGTTGCTTCCTCTGACCCCTCCATTTACGAAAAGCCTTATTTGTATTTTTTAAATCCGAAACCTGAATTTAATGCCGCTTGCGGTCTCGGTCATGTTTTAACCATTAATGAAGGAATTTTCGATTTATCCGGTTCGGAAGATGAAATTGCTGTCGTGCTTGCCCACGAAATGGGACATGGACAAAAAGATCATGTTGTAAAAGGTACTAAAAAGAAAATAAAGACTATTATCGGGGCTTCTGTCGCTTCCGGTGCTTTAGGCGGCACTGCCTTGTCCAACATGGCAATGACTGCTCTTGTCGGCCAAATTAATAATGTCCAAATCACAAAAAAGCAGGAATGGGAGGCAGATAACCTGGCTTTTGATTATTGTTACCAGTCAGGATATAATCCCGGGGCGGGTGCGGCTTTGTGGCAAAGAGTTCTCGAAAAAAAAGGAGAGTTCCAAAATAGTCTTTTGGGTGAAATATTTTCCCCCAGTGACCATCCCACCCATGAAGAACGGCGTGATAATTATGAGAAAAGGCTGAAAAAATTATCCGGCGGACATGTATCCGTAAAAAAGAACACAGACACGGTCCAAGTCAATAAAAAAGATTTCATTACGCCCGCTCCGGCTAACGGAATGAGCAGTGCGGAAAGAAAATATTTCGTCATGGGCAATTTAGCGGCCGCTTATCATCAGGGAAAAAGCAATAAAAAAGCCTATGCTTTGAACGGTACCGTCATGCTGGGCGACCAAAACATATTAACTCCCGTCAGAGAAGATCCTTCTGCCGAGGAGTTAGCGGATTTATTAAACAAAATTAAATAAACAAATAAACAAAAAAGACTCTCGGATTTTTCCAAGGGTCTTTTTTGTACCGATATTCAGATTATATTTCGCATACACTGCAGACATTCAAAAAGGAGTACTTAAATATATTTTTAAATCCTCAAAATTTATCGCTCGCTTTCGGCATGTTTACTAACGAAATAGCCTCATTCTGTTTTTCTTGTGAAACAAATTTGCGAACACTTTCTCATTATTCATAAAATTTTGAGAATATGCATAAAAAAAGAAGATACCGTTTTGTCCGATATCTTCTATGTTTTCATGGCGGAGCGGGGGGGATTCGAACCCCCGCACGGGAGACCCGTCTAACGATTTAGCAAACCGTCCTCTTCAGCCACTTGAGTACCGCTCCGCATAGCTGACTTAAGTAGAATACACTATATAGCCGTCAATTGTCAAGACGATACTTTACAGGCATTACAAAAGTGTCTTTCTGAGTTCTTCATCACTCTTGGCACTCAAATAAGCCGGCGGTATGTCAAAAACGGTCTTACAGCCTGTTTGTCCTTCTCTTGCCAACCGTGCCACTGCCCTTGCATAGGCAGCCACTACATGGGTGGTAAATTCCGGATTGGAGTCAAGTATCAGTTTAAATTCAATAACATGCTTATTTTCTTTCTTTGCTCCTGTTTTTCCTGTTCTGAATACAAATCCGCCATGAGCAAGTCCCTGATGGTTCGCTTTAAATTCTTCTTCGGAAATAAAATGGACTGTAGTATCATATTCTGCAAAATAATTAGGCATTGTTTTTATTTCTTTTTCCACGGAATCAGGATCTGCTCCCTGCTCGAGAACGACAAAGCATTCTCTTGTATGCTTATCTCTTGTGGTAAGCTCCGGGCATTCTCCATTTCTGACGGCTTCGATAGCACTTTCTACCGGGCAGGTATATTGCTTCGCATTTTTTACGCCTTTGATTCTGCGTATTGCATCAGAATGGCCCTGCGAAACCCCTTTCCCCCAGAAGGTATAGTCTTCCCCGTCAGGAAGAATGACGTTTCCATATAATCTGGCAAGAGAAAACAGTCCCGGATCCCAGCCCACGGAAATCATTGCTACTTTTCCATTTTCCTTGGCAGCTTTATCAACTGCTTCAAAATGGGTCGGGATTTTTGCGTGAGTGTCAAAGGTATCAATCACATTGAAATATTTCGCATATTCCGGTGTCTGGTGCGGTAAATCGGTCGCACTCCCTCCGCATAAAATAAGGACATCCAATTTGTCTTTCCATTCCTTGATTCTGTCGGCGGAAATCACGGGAACACCTTCTGTAATGATTTTTATTGTTTCCGGATCCCTCCGTGTAAATACAGCTGCCAGTTTCATATCTTTCTGATCCCGCAACGCAGTTTCCACACCGCGGCCAATATTTCCATAACCGGCAATTCCGATTTTAATGCTCATGATTCTACCTCTTTTTCTTTTTTATTTTTTCTTTTTTAATAAAGTATATGCTTTATTATTTCATCAATTTATCACAATTTAAATGAGATGAAAAGTGATATTTTTTCATGCTTGCTTGCTCTTTTTCGCTAGCTCCACGGTACATTTCTGTCATTTATATTTTTCAAACCGGAATTTCTGTGCCGCTGCCGGGTATTTTTTATAATCCACAGGCTCCATAAACATCGAAAGAGGACGTATATAGTCCTTATAATCACCATAAAGCGCTTTATATACTACATAAGATTCTCTTGTCTCGCTATGGGTCGCTTTCGTCAGAATGAGATATAAATTTCCTTTAAAATGTTTCCATATCTCGCCTGTCTGCGGTTCTTTACGGGTCATTGCTTAATGCTCCTTTTCTATCTGATAACGTTTGCCGTCAGTACGCAATGTAATCGTTCCGTCTCTGTCTGTTCTGTATACACGGCTCCCTGCTTTTTCAATGCGGGCAAGAACGCTGCGGTTGGGATGTCCGTAGCTGTTACCGGCTCCGCAGGATATAAATGCTTCCCGCGGTGATACAGCGTCTAAAAATTTTTTCGTCGTTGATGTTTTACTTCCATGATGACCGACCTTAAGAACGATACTTTTGATATCTGCCCCGCTTTCAAAAATAGAATTTTCTTCTTCTGCTTCCGCATCTCCAGTGAACAGCATGGTGAATCCTTTATATTTCAGTCTGCCTACAATACTGTTATTGTTTTGCCGCGATCCCGTATTTCTTTCCTTGCTTTTCTGAAGAGGACCGACGACCTCAAAGGGTACCCCCGGGAGCAGTTCCACCTTATCTTTCCCCTGTAATACCCGTCGGGGAATATGGTTATTTTCTATCACTTTTTGATAGGTGTGGTAAATGTAGGAAGAAATAGGATCACCGTTGTCATATATTTGTTTTATATCTGCCTTAGCAAAAACCATCAGCATACCCCCGATATGATCGGCATGGGGATGTGTAATTACAACGGATTCCATATTTTTTACGTGATATTTCTCTAAATAGGCCTTCATTTTAGGACGGGCGGTCACGTCTCCGCTGTCAATCAGTGCGAACTTTCCGCCCTTTTCAAGCAGTATCGCATCTCCTTGTCCTACGTCAAGCATACGGATAACAAGCTCACCCTCCGATTTTCCCGATTCATGAAATACCGCTCCCGGTTCAAAGCCTCCTTCAAAAAGGAAGGCTGCAAAAAGAAGGGAGCAAATCAAAAACAGGAGTTTTGCTATCCGTGAAATCACTCTGTCACCACCCGTCTCTTTGCTTCGGGAAGTTTGCAGGCCAGGTCACTTGCTGTATACCCATCATCTGCGGATTCTCTTAAAATATCACCGGCATATCCGTGCAAATAAACACCTGCCACCGCCGCTTTTTCCGCGCCAAGACCTTGTCCTGCCAAAGAGGCTATGATTCCCGTCAAAGTGTCTCCCATACCTCCTGCCGCCATTCCGGGATTTCCCGTCGGATTGATCCACGCCCTCCCGTCAGGCAAAGCAACGACTGTGGGCGCCCCCTTTAAAACGAGTACCACCTGATTTTCTCTCGCAAAATCGACAGCAAAATCGATTCTGTGTGTTTCTATATCTTTTGCCGTAAGTCCCGTCAGTTTGGAAAATTCTCCTACATGGGGTGTAAGAATTAATTGTCCCGGGCAATTTTTCAATTCCACTTTTTCCGCTATGGCAAATAAAGCATCCGCATCCGCCACAATCGTTCCTTCATAGCGGGTAATCAGGGACGCTATAAACTTCTGCGTCTCTTCCGTTCTTCCCATTCCCGGACCTATCGCCACTGTGTCGAAGCTGTGCATACGTTCCAAAACATGTTCCGTATCATTTTCTGTAAAGTATTCTTCTTTTCCTGCCGCAGAAACCATAATTTCCGGTGTTTTACCTGCCAGGACCACTGCCGCTTTTTCTACGGTGAGTAAAGAAATTTTTCCCGCACCGCTGCGAAGTGCTCCCCGGGCCGCCAGTAAAGCTGCCCCCTCCATACCGCATGAACCTGCAATAATGCCGACAAACCCGAAATTTCCCTTATGGGAAACCGGATTTCGCGCAGGCAACCACATTCTCAAATCTTCCGCTTCCGTTTGTCGCAGCGGATATTTTTTTCTCGCCTCATCAGGAATCCCGATAGGAGAATAAAACAATTCTCCTGTATATTCTTTCCCCGGATACAGCACATGACCTCTCTTAACCGATCCCAACGCTACCGTAAAATCAGCTGTTACCGAGATTCCCTCCGCCTCACCTGTATCTGCATTCATACCGCTTGGAACATCAACAGAAACGACAAGGGCGTTCGCATCATTCACAAAAGCAATTACTTTTGCTTTTTCTCCCGTGACTTCGCTGTGAATACCTGTACCAATCAGTGCATCAACAAGTATATCGGCTTTTTGGAAATAAGGAAGTACTTCTTCCGCTTTTTTTATCGAGATAACGGGAATTCCCATTTTTTCTATGATATGTTTGTACATCAAAGAGGCCTTACTCATATGTTCTTCATTTCCCATGAGCAAAACCGTCACATCAGCACCATACCCGTAAGCATAACGGGCAATAACAAATCCGTCGCCTCCGTTATTTCCTGTTCCGCAAAGAATGACCGTCCCGGCATTTTTCCAAATAATCCGTTCATTCATAAGAGAGGTCAGAGACGCCCCGGCATTTTCCATCAATACATTTTCGGGAAGCCCCCATATTTCCATGGCCTCTCTATCCAGCTGTTTTGATTCTTCCGCCTTTGTTATTATCATGACTTCGCCTCCATCACAACCACCGCTGCTGCCATGCCGTCTTCGTGGGATATGGAAACTGCTATATCGGTAACTCCGAGCGTTTCCGCTCTTTCCCGCAGCTTTCCCCGCAAATGAAGCTGCGGCATCCCCCATTCCGTCCATGTAAGGTATGCATCACCAAAGCCGCTTCCTAAAATTCCGGTCCCCAGTGCTTTTCCCGCCGCTTCCCGGACCGCCCAAAGCGCTGCATACGAATCGGCACTGCGCTTGCCTTTGGCATCACAGTGATTTCTTTCTTCTTCGGTAAATATTTTTTCCAGACGGCCGGGAAATTTTTCACAAATCCTCTGCCACCGGGTGACTTTAACGAGATCAAGTCCTATATACATAGCGGAAGTTCCTCCTTATGTATTTTTATATGCTTTGCATTTTATTTCTGTTACTTTTTATATTTTAGCGAATCCTTATTTTTTATACAAACCGTATTTCGATGAAATTCATTTCTTGCCAATGCCATAAAAACATGTTAGAATGACATGGTATGAATGAAACAGACGGGAGGTGAAACAATTGCCACAAATTAAAGCCAATATGAAAACCATGAGAACTGATGCGAAAAAAAGAGCAGCTCATGCTGCTGTCCGTTCCCAGATTCGTGGTGCCATGAAGAAAGCTGTTGCTGCTGCTAACAGCGAAGAGAAGGACGCTGCTTTCCGTAAAGCCCAGAGCGTCATCGACACAGCAGCCCGTAAAGGTATTCTCCATCAGAATGCTGCAGCTCGCAAAAAATCCCGTCTGAACGCAAGTGTCAATGCTGCTATCGCTGCCGAAAAAGCTTTAGAAGCTAAGGAAGCCGCTGAAGAAGCAAGGGAAGAAGCTAAAGAAGCTTATAAAGAAGCTTTGGAAGAACAGAAATAATTTATTTTCTGTCAGCAAGACGACGACTCCGGTCATCGTCTTTTTTATTGTTCATAATGTATATAAGTAAAAAAAAGAGATTCCTATGCGAAATCTCTTTTTTTTTACTAATTTTTTATGCCTTGGCCGCTTCTCTCATGGCAACACTTGCCGCTTTAACGGTTCTTTCTATGTCTTCATCACTGTGTGCGTAGGAAACAAACAGGGTTTCAAACGGTGAAGGTGCAAGATAAATGCCCTGATTCAGCATGGACAAAAACCAGGCTTTGAATTTTTTACTGTCACAGGCACAAGAGTCTTCATAATTCAATACCGGCTTATCACTGAAGAAGAGACCGAACATGGAACCGGATTGGTGGATTTCCACTGTTACTCCGGCCTCTTTTGCCGCATTTTTCCAGCCGTCAATAATTCTTTTTGTTTTTTCTTCCAGTGTTTTATGGAAACCGGGAATGGAACAGATTTCCTTTAACGTTTCCAGTCCTGCCGTAACAGCCAGGGGATTTCCCGACAAAGTACCTGCCTGGTACACCAATCCATCGGGGGCTATGCAGTTCATTATTTCCCGTTTTCCTCCGTAAGCTGCCGCAGGAAGTCCGCCGCCGATAATTTTCCCGAGACAGGTCATATCCGGTTTGATATGGTAAAAGTCCTGTGCTCCGTGAAGTGCCGTACGGAATCCGCACATCACTTCGTCAAATATTAAAACCGTTCCATGTTTTTCCGTTTCCCGGCGCAGTGTTTCCAAAAATCCTTCTACAGGAAGAACACATCCCATATTTCCTGCCACAGGCTCTACGATAACGGCAGCTATTTCATCGCCTTCCTCTTCCATCTTTTTTGAAAATGCCTGTATATCATTATAAGGAACGACCACCGTATCTTTTGCCGTGCCCTTGGTGACACCTGCACTGTCAGGACTGCCGAAGGTTGCCGCACCGGAACCTGCTTTTACGAGGAGGCTGTCTCCATGCCCATGATAGCAGCCTGCAAATTTTAATATTTTATCTCTTCCTGTAAATCCCCGGGCTGCGCGAAGTGCACTCATCGTAGCTTCTGTCCCGGAAGATACAAGACGCATTTTTTCAATGGACGGATAAATTTTTGTCACCAGTGCTGCCAGCTCCGTTTCAATTTCCGTGGGTGCTCCATAGCTGGTACTTTTTTCTGCCGCTTTTTGAATCGCCTTGATGACCTTCGGATACGCATGCCCCAAAATCATAGGCCCCCAGGAACCTACATAATCTACATAAGTATTACCGTCAATATCGGTAATATGTGATCCCTTGGCAGAGGCGATAAAAGGAGGCGGACAATCCATATGCGGATATGACCGGACAGGGCTGTTTACTCCACCGGGCATATATTTTCTGGCTTCTTCAAATGCTTTTTTTGAAAGAGTTAAGTCAATCATTTTCCATATTCCTCCCTCAGCCACTTAGCTACATCGATTGCGTGATAAGAAATAATAATATCGGCACCGGCCCGTTTCATACAGAGCAGGGACTCCATGACAATTCTTTTTTCGTCAATCCAGCCGTTTTTGGCAGCCGCTTTGACCATGGCGTACTCTCCGCTTACATTGTAAACAGCGACAGGACGGTTAATTTTCTCACGTACCCGGGAAACTACATCAAGATAGGCCAGCGCGGGTTTCACCATAATAATATCCGCACCTTCTTCCATATCAAGTTCTACCTCTTTCATCGCTTCCCTGATATTGGCCGGGTTCATCTGGTACCCTCTTCTGTCGCCAAACTGGGGCGCCGAATCCGCAGCATCGCGGAACGGACCGTAATAAGCGGATGCATATTTAACCGCATATGACATAATCGATACATTCTTGAACTGATTGGCATCCAATGCTTCTCTCAACACGGCAATTCTTCCGTCCATCATATCGGAGGGAGCAATGATATCAGCTCCTGCCTCAGCTTGGGAAACTGCAACTTTCGCAAGAAGTTCCAATGTCGGATCATTGTCCACCTCATGCCCGCACAGTTGTCCGCAGTGGCCTGAATTGGTGTACTGGCAAAGACATACATCACCGACGATAAGGAGATCGGGAATTTCTTTTTTTATGGCTTGAATTGCCCTTTGTACGGGGCTTGTCATATCCCATGCAGAAGAACCGGTATCATCTTTATAAGCGGGAAGTCCGAAAACTTCTACCGCCGGAATTCCGAGCTTATAAATTTCTTCCGCCTGTTTCACTGCCTGATCGACAGAAAGATGGTAACAATTAGGCATACTGGGGATTTCTTCTTTAATATTTTCTCCGGGAACCACAAAAATAGGATATACAAAATCTTGAATAGTAAGGGTATTCTCTCTTACCATGCTGCGAATCGCTTCCGTTCTCCTCAGACGACGGGGACGTAGTGTATTTAATTTCATTAGCGGTCAACTCCCTTCACAATAGCACCGGCTAAACCTTCAATTGTAAATACATCTGAAATAATATCGGGATTTAAGTGATATTCCCGGCAGGCATCTGCCGTAATCGGCCCGATGCAGGCAAGGGATACATTTTCCAAAAGTTCTGTCTTCCCTTCTATCTGTCCTATAAGATTATGCACCGTAGATGAACTTGTAAATGTGATAATATCTACTTCTTTACGGATAAGAAGTTCTTTTAATTTTTCTTTGTTTTCCACATCGCAAACTGTCTGATAAGCTTCCGCCACATCGACCGTACAACCTGTCTCTGCCAGGCCGTCAGGTAAAACGCTTCTCGCCACTTTTGCACGGGGCAGGAAGATTTTTTCTCCCGGCTTAATCAGTTGTTTCATGGCCTCCAATAAATCCTCGGCCTTGTATTTCTCCGGCACACAATCAGCCTTTAATCCATAACGGCGGAGCTGTTTATCTGTTGCCGGACCAATGACTGCTATTTTGGCACAGCCTAAAGCACGGCTGTCCAGTCCTTTCTCATTGAGTCTGTCGAAAAAGGCATCTACCCCGTTCTGGCTTGTAAAAACAATCCAGTCATATTCCTTGATATGCTCTATACCTTTATCTATACTTTTCCAACCGTCTCCGGGGATTTCAATTTTGATGGACGAAATTTCTGTACAAAATGCGCCCAAATCTTCCAATACCTTTGTCATACGGGAAGCCTGTGTACGGGAGCGGGTAATTAATATATGCTTTCCGAAAAGAGGCTTGTTGTCATACCACTGGAGTGTTTCTCTGAGATTTACCACTTCACCGACTACAAAAACCGCAGGCGGTTTGATAGCAAAACGTTTCACCGCTTCTTCTGCTTCTCCTAATGTAGTGGTATACGTTTCCTGATACGGACGGGTTCCCCAACGTATGAAAGCAGCCGGCGTGTCGGCACTTCTTCCGTTTTTAATCAATTCTTCCGCAATCTGCTTAACTCTTCCGACACCCATGAGAAATATTAATGTATCTACTGCCCCTGCCAATTTATCAAAGTGGACATCCGACCTGCCCTTGGTAGGGTCTTCATGCCCCGTCACCACAGCAAAAGAAGCTGCCACTTTTCTGTGGGTTACGGGAATTCCCGCATAAGCCGGTGCAGCAATGGCTGAAGTTATGCCCGGCACCTCTTCAAAAGGAACGCCCGCTTCCTTCAGTACCTCTATTTCTTCTCCGCCACGGCCGAACACAAAAGGATCTCCCCCTTTTAAGCGGGCTACAACTTTTCCCTGTTTCCCTTTTTCTGCAAGGAGACGGCTGATTTCCTCCTGCGTCATGGTATGGTTTCCCGACTGCTTTCCCACATATATATATTCCGCCTCGGGATTGGCAAAACGGAGAATTCTCCGGTCCGCCAAATAATCTCCAACGATAACGTCCGCCGTTTCCAAACAACGTTTCCCTTTCAGTGTTAAAAGTTCGGGATCTCCCGGACCTGCTCCGATAAGATATACCTTTCCTTTGTTCATACGATTCTCCTCAATCACAATTTTTGTAAATCCTTTAAAATTTGATCTCCTCCATCCGACAAAAGCTCTTCTGCCAGGACAGCGCCTATCTCCCCGGCCTCTTCCAAAAGTCCTTCCCTGCTTCTTTTGTGAAGTTTCTTTCCGTCAGGAGAAGCAATAAATGCCTCTGCCAAAATTTTTTTACCTTGAGAAACCGCATAAATACCGGCCGGCACTTTACAGTCTCCTCCCACGCAGCCCAAAAATGTTCTTTCCGCGGTAATACAAGAAGCCACTTCATCATTGTGAAGGAAGCGGATAATTTCCGATGTTTCTGCATCATCGGCCCGCATTTCCACTGCCATGACACCCTGTCCTGCCGCCGGAATGCTTTCCTCCGTTTCTATATATGCGGTAATCCTTTTTTCAAGTCCCAGCCGTTTAAGCCCGGCTGCGGCAAGAATAATGGCATCAAAATGTCCTTCCTCCAACTGACGGAGACGGGTTTGGACATTTCCGCGGAGTGTTTTTATGTGCAAATCAGGACGTTTGTGTAAAATCTGTGCCTGCCTCCGCAGACTTGCCGTACCTACCACGGCCCCGGGAGGCAACGCTTCAAGAGAATCGTATCTGTCCGATACAAAAGCATCCCTCGGATCTTCTCTGTCCGTCACTGCCGCAAGCTTGAGTCCCTCCGGTATATCTGCCGTCATATCTTTTAATGAATGAACCGCTATATCGGCTTTTTTCTGTAAAAGTAAAATTTCCAACTCTTTGATAAAGAGTCCTTTTCCGCCTATATCAAGGAGTGATCTATCTAAAATCTCATCCCCCTTAGTCGTAACAGGAAGAAGTTCTACATTTACATGCGGATACTTTTTCTGTATCCGTTCCCGGATATACTTAGCCTGCCAAAGCGCCAGTACACTTTGTCTGGTCGCAATGATCAATTTATCCTTCATGTTTATCCCCCTTCCTTACATCTAAGCTGAATAAGCTCGTCACTGCCGATTTTCCTGCCGATTCTTTTTCTGTTCCCGCATACCGGTTCAAATGAATCATCGGTTCTCTTAATATTTTACGGATAATCATATGAGACATATGCTCTATCCCTTTTTTCTCTTCTTCCGTCAGGTCCGGCAATTTGCCCAAAGCCCGCCGAACTTCTCTTTCCCTGATATGCTCTGCTTTTTCGGAAAGGGAAACCATGACCGGCCGGGCACTTAAATAGGTAAATCTTTCTTCCAGGGAATCCATTTCTTCCCGAATAATCATTTCCGCCCGTGATGCCTCACCTTCGCGGAATTTAATATTATTTTCTACAATTTCTTGTAAATCATCGATATTACAGAGTGTTACATTCCTGATTGTTCCCACATCGGGCTCGATATCACAGGGCACCGCAATATCGATAGCTACAAGGGGCTTGTTTTTCCTTTTCATCATCAGATTACGCACGTCCCAGGATTTCACGATATATTGGGTTGCCCCTGTGGCCGTGACAAAGATATCCGCATCCTCCGCCTGCTCTACCGCTCCGTGAAAAGGAACCGTGCTTCCTCCGAATTTCTCGGCAAGTGCTTCTGCTCTTTCAGGATGACGATTTGTTACCACCACTTCTTTAAGTCCTTTCCCTTGCAGGTTTTTTACTAAAAGTTCCGCCGCATCACCGGCACCGAAAACAAGAACCTTTTTATTTTCCAAGGTCCCTAATATTTTTTCTGCCAGCTTTACTGCCGCATAACTCACGGAAACAGCAGATGTTGAAATTTGTGTCTCTGTCCGTACTCTCTTCCCGGTACGAATGGCACGGTGAAAAAGAGTATTCAAAATTGTGCGGGTTGCTTTTTCCGAAAGCGCCAATGTATACGCCGTTTTAATCTGGTTTAAAATCTGGCTTTCTCCGATGACCATGGAATCCAGGCCCGATACAACTTCAAAAAGATGGCGGATACATTCTTTTCCCGTATAGTAAAAGAAATATTCTTCTTTAGCGTCACTGTTTCCCGATAAGGTCAAAAAGAATTTATATAAATCCTGCTTTGCCTTTTCATCTCGCAAGACTGCATATATTTCCGTTCTGTTGCAGGTGGAAAGTATAACCGCCTCGCGGATAGCCTCCTGGTCTTTCAGATGATGAAGCCCATCCCCGGCACTTTCTTCAGAAATCGCAAACTGCTCCCGTATATCTACAGCAACCGTTTTATGATTAAGACCTAAAACTGCTAATACCACGACGTACACACTCCTCTGCTTCGTCTAATTTTCCCTGAACCACAAGTTCCATCGTTACTTTATCAAATGCTTTTCTCCAGAACCGCTCTCTCGTTTCCGCACTTTCTAAATCATCTTTTAATTCTTCTCTGATCCGGCTGATTCTGTCGAGCCAAAAGCCATACCCGTCAGGAATTTGACGGGAAATTTGTTCTTTAATATATTTCGAAAAAGCCGGTGACCGACCGTCTGTAGAAACAGTAATCATCAGCCCCTCTTTTTTCAGACGGGCCGGCAAATGACAATTTCCCATAGACGGAAAGTCGGCACTGTTATATAAAAAACCTTTTTCTTTTGCTTCTTCTGCAACCCATGAGGCAATTTCTTTATTTCCCGATGCGGTAATCACCAAAAAATAATTCCCGCTTGTTCCTTTTCTGTACGGTTCCTGCCGCCAGGAAATATGATTTCCATCGGCCAAATCCCTGATTTCCCTGCATGCTTCCGGTGCCACTGCCGTAACAGTCGCTTTTTCTTCCAGAAGTGCTTTGATTTTGCGGAGTGCCACATGACCTCCGCCGATAACCAGGCAAGGCCTTCCCGAGAGTTCTATATTTACCGGATACATATCAGCTCATATTGGAAAAACGTTCTACCGCTTTACTGAACTTTGCTACCGTTTCTTCGGCATTTCCGTTTTCAAGCCCGTCAAGAACACAGTGATGGAGATGCCCCTCCAGTATAATCTGCCCGACCCTGTGGAGAGCCGACTTGGCCGCATTCACCTGGGACAGCACGTCTTCACAGGGAATATCTGCATCAACCATACGGTCAATTGCCTGCACCTGCCCGATAATTTTTTTCAGGCGTCTATGTAAATTTTCAGAATCCATACATTGTTTCATTTTTTTATATCCTCCTGTTATAAAGCAGAATATTTATCTTATAATCATGCTTTTTACGGGTTCAAAACTTTTTCTGTGTATCGGCGTAATTCCCAGCCGCCGTATCGCTTCTATATGGTCTGCCGTTCCATATCCTTTATTCTGCGCAAAGCCGTACCCGGGATACTCCTTATCATACTCTTCCATTAAATGGTCCCTGTACACCTTGGCTACAATAGATGCCGCCGCTACAGAAGCGGACCGGGCATCGCCGTGTACCAGAGATAAAGACGGAATACCGAAATGAAGAGGCATGGCATCTACAATCACCGCTTCCGGCGCCATTTTCAGACCGCTTACCGCCCTGTACATCGCTTCCATTGTTGCCTGATAAATATTCAAGGCATCAATTTCTTCGGCCGGCAAACACACAATAGACACGGCCAATGCTTTTTTATGAATTTCCTCTGCCAGTTCTTCTCTTTTTTTCGGAGACACTTTTTTTGAATCGTTAATTCCCGCAAAAAAAGTGTGCGGTTTCAAGATGACCGCGGCCACCGTCACAGGTCCTGCCAAAGGCCCTCGTCCTACCTCATCAATGCCGGCGACAAGAGTCATTCCTTTTTTGTAAAAGCTGCTTTCCGGCTCATACATATCTTCTACACGGAGTCGTTCCGCCGACTCTCTGTTCATACGCTTGATATAAGAGGCAACCAGCTGTTGCACTCCTTTTCGCGGGTCATTCATCAATTCTTTCAGGATATTTTCGGTTACCCTGTCCCCCGAAAGTAATGCTTTGATTTCAGAAATACTCATAGACTTTCCTCCGGAACGGCATCTAATGTAATTTTCCCGAGCTTTCCGCTGCGGAAGTCATTTAAAACGACCATTTCTGCACGGTCATAATCAATAGCACCGCCGGAAAGAAGACAACCTCTCCGACGTCCCGCCTGTTCCAAAAGCAGCTGCGGGTCGGCACTGGTATCTTCAATATCATACTTTTCCCGGAGTATTGCGGGCGCCATAACCGACAAGGTCTTAAGAAGAGACATGACGACTTCAGAAGAATTGAAAACATCTCCTGCAATAGCCCCCGTTGCCGCTAAGCGGAGTGCCGCTTCCTGATCTTCAAACTTCGGCCAGAGCACGCCCGGTGTGTCTAAAAGATCTAAACCGTCTGCCAAACGCACCCATTGCTTCCCTCTTGTATGTCCCGGTGTATTCGCCGTTCTTGCCATTGACCTTCCGGCAATAAAATTAATCAGCGTAGATTTTCCCACATTGGGAATTCCTAAAATCATAATCCGGGCAGAGCGGGTTTTCAGTCCCCGTCGTTTCCATTTTTCAAGCATCGGTGACGCGGCTTCTCTAATGACCCGCAAAAACTTTTTCTTGTCTTTTCCATTGGTACAACTCATGGATATGACAGAGCGTCCCTTTTCCTTGAAATACGCTTCCCACTGGGCCGTACGCGCAGGATCCGCCAAGTCGGCTTTATTTAAAATAACAAGATGCGGTTTATTTCCCAAAAGTTCCTGAATCATCGGATTGGAACTGGAATAAGGAATCCGTGCATCCAAAAGTTCTGCCGCTACATCGACAGCTTTTAAGTGTTCTGTAATTAATCTTCTGGTTTTGGCCATGTGACCTGGAAACCATTGTATCAGCATGATTTATCCTTTCATACCCTACGGGGATATCCATACTCTATTATTTTACCATATAAGAGAAATGAACGGAGATTCCTATACGGTTTGATAATTCTGAATACTTCATAAAAAAATCGCCCTTTAAAAAGGACGACTCTCTATCAATAAATATGTCGTATCAAAAGATAGACAATAGCTGCCACCGCTGCCGTACTCGGAATGGTCATTACCCAGGCACTCACCATGGAGTATGCCGTATTCCAATGGACGGCACGGAAACGTTTGGCCCAGCCCACCCCCATGATAGAACCTGTCACGACGTGGGTTGTCGATACGGGAAGATGTAAAAATGTAGCTGTGAAAATGATAAATGCCGAATTAATATCTGCGGCAAGACCGTTAACCGGTTCAAGTCGGAAAATTTTATTACCCACCGTCCGGATAATACGCCATCCCCCTACACTGGTTCCCAATGCCATAGCCAAAGCGCAGGCAAATTTTACAAGCAGGGGAACTTCAAGCTCTCCGATATAGCCCCCGGAAAGCAAGGCCAGCGTAATGATTCCCATGCACTTCTGTGCATCATTAGAGCCGTGGGAAAATGCCATCACTGCAGCAGAAAGATTCTGCACATGAAGGGAAACATAATTCACTCTTGATTTCCCGACATTTCTGAAAAGCATAAATAAAAGAGTCATGACGACGTATCCGCTGCAAATAGCAATAATCGGTGATGCTATCAGTCCTGCCACAATCATCAGGACCCCTTCCGTATGAATGGCTCCCGTTCCGTAAGAAATAATGACGGCCCCGAGAACGCCGCCGATCAATGCATGGGAAGAACTGGAAGGCATTCCGATTTTCCAGGTAAATAAATTCCACAAAATAGCGGCTGCAAGAGCAGCAATCAAAACCGTCGAATCGACCATTTGCGGGGAAGTGACAATTTCACCGCCTATTGTTTTTGCCACGCCTGTAGAAACCATGGCGCCCACAAAATTTAAAACGGCAGACATCAAAATCGCAACTCTCGGGCTTAATGACCGGGTAGCAATACATGTTGCAATGGCATTGGCGGTATCATGAAATCCGTTGATAAAGTCAAATGCCAGGGCAAGCAGAACTACCAGTCCTATCGCATAAATATCAGGCATATTTCATGACCACTTCTTTAATCAGGTTTCCTACCCGTTCCGCCTGATCCGCGGTATCCTCCATTGTTTCCATAATTTCTTTCCACCGGATAATATCGACAGCATCATGACTTCCGTCAAAAAGATTGGAAATGATATCTCTGTAAATCGTATCCGCTTCACTTTCAAGTGCATTAATCTTTCTTGTCCGTTCCGTTAATTCCGCTTCATTTTTGTCAATATTTTTCAAGAGACGGAACAGAACAATCAATTCATCAGACAGTTCTACAAGAATATCTGCCATACGCAAAGTTTTTTCCCAGCCCTGCCCGGCATGATAAATACGGAGCGAAAAAATGACATCCTTAATATCATCGACACAATCATCCAGTGTACTGGTCAGCATATAAAAATCTTCTCTGTCTATCGGTGTAATAAAGACATGTTTCATTTTATTTGCTACTTCATGGGTGATGGCGTCTGCCATATGCTCAAGTTCCTTCATTTCTTTGGTACAGCGATCCAATTTCGTCGGATCCTGCAAAACTTCCTTGACCATCAATGCCCCTTTATGAAAATACTCGGCATTGGTGACCAAAAAATCAAAGAACTCCTCATGCTTATTGACTAAACTGAACATGTCTTACCCTCCGAAAAGTATATTTTGTCCATTATTTCCTCTATCATATCCTCCCGATGTAAACTCTGTGTAAAATTTTACTTATATTTACGTTCTGCTTTTATACAAAATCGGAAAGATTCGTATTATATTTTCTAAAATAACAAAAATATTTTTACCCAATGCCAAAAATTTTTATAGGAAATGTTCTAATTTTTTGTTATAATAAGAATAGAGTATATTGGAAGTTGTTTAAGGAGGTTATTATGAACGAAGAAAAAATTCAGGAAGAAATGAAAAAATTAGCAGGCACGGAAACAGAAAAAAATCTGCGCCATGCTTTTGCGGGAGAATCCATGGCTCACATGAAATATACGCTTTTTGCCAAGGAAGCCCGGAAAGACCCGGAAATGTCCGAGCAGTTAGCCGATATTTTTGATGAAACCGCTGGAAATGAACGGGCGCATGCGAAAATCTGGTTCTGGCTCGTCGGCGATTTGAAGAAAACCACAGCAGAACATTTGAAAATGGCTGCTGAAGGGGAAAATGAGGAATGGACATCCATGTATCCCGAATTTGCCGAAACGGCAAAAAAAGAAGGTTTCCCGCAGATTGCCTTTCTCTTGAGCAAAGTCGGAGAAATTGAAAAGGAACATGAAACCAGATATAAAATGCTTCTGGCCAATGTGGAAAACGGTAAACTTTTCAAAAGAGGGGAAAAGAAATTATGGATTTGTGCTAACTGCGGCTTCACCTGCGAATCCGTAGAAGCCCCGGTGGAATGCCCCGTATGCGGTCATCCCCGTTCCTTCTTTGCTATCAAAGCCGATAATTATTAATCAAGCGAAACTGCTCTTTTTACAAAGGGCAGTTTTTGGTTGGAAAAACCGCACACAAAAATCCGGATACCGAAACTTTTACAAATCGTGAAGTCCGTGTATCCGGATTTTCTGTTCTTATATTTTATAAATTTATCTCTTCCCGTTTTCTATACAGACCTGCAGTGCATTTTATTTATGCATCCGCCTCTTGTCTGTTCAACAGGGAAATCGCTTCTCCCAGGATATATAAAGAACCGCATACGAGAATGATATCATTTTCACCGGCCTCTTTTTCCGCCGCCTCTACAGCAGAAATAACATTTTCTGCCTCAATATGATCCGCCTTTATTTTCTGGGCATCAATCATGTCGCAAATTTCTGCAGGAGTCCGCGTTCTTTCTGTCGGTGCAGGGCAGACAAAAACCTTATCCCCTTTCCGCACAAGCATCTGAATAACCGTTTCCGTTTCTTTGTCCTTTAACGAAGAGAAAATAAAGATACGCCGTTTATCGGGATATTGCTCTGCCAAAGACTCCTGCAAAGCTTCCGCCCCCGCCGCATTGTGCGCCCCGTCAAGGACAAAAGTTTTGCCGCGGACATTACGGATTTCAAAGCGGCCTTCCCACTTTGCCCGTGCCAATCCTTCGCGTAAATCATTTTCGTTGACCCGTTCGTCCTGCTTCATCACAAGACTGAGTGCCATTAATGCTACTGCCGCATTGACTGCCTGATGCGGTCCTACAAAAGGTACGAAAAGAAGACTTTTATCCTGATTTTTGGGCAAATCTTTTCTCTTGACTACGACAACCTGTCCCGTGCCATATCTGTTTCTTGTATCAATTTCAAAATCCCTGCCGTAGAAATAGAGACGGGCTTTTTTATTATGTGCTTCTTTTTTTATTTCTTTAAGTGCTACATGCTGTGCAGCAGTAACCACGGGGATTTCCTTTTTTATGATGCCCGCTTTTTGTCTGGCAATTTCGGGAAGCGTGTCTCCGAGATACTGCATATGATCCAAAGCCACATTGGTGATGACCGATACGACAGGCGTGACCACATTGGTTGAGTCATAGAGACCTCCCATACCGACTTCCACCACGGCATAGTCAATCTTTTCTTCCCGGAACACCCAGAATGCCATGGCTGTAAGAATTTCAAATTCCGTCAGTGTTTCTCCGCCTTCTGCGGCAACTTTATCGGCTGCCTCTTTTACAACGGTAGCGGCTTTTGCAAAATCATCTTGGGAAATATCATGTCCGCAAAAATAAATGCGCTCCGTATAATCAATCAGGTGGGGAGAAATAAAGCGGCCCACCCGCAGCGTTGCATTTTCAAGAACACTGGTAATCATGGCAACGACACTGCCTTTTCCATTTGTCCCTGCCACATGAATAACTTTATAGGCCGTTTCCGGATGATCCAGTTTTTCAAGAACGGCATTGATTCGTTCCAGCCCCGGTTTAATGCCGAAAGAAGAGGCGGATGCGAGCCAGGACAAAGTTTCTTGATAGTTCATACATTCTCCTTTTTAATTACCGATACAATCCGTTTTTTACAGATTTTTCAAAAATTCCAGGCGTTCATTGAAAGATTTCATTTTTTCTTCAAACTGCGCGAGTTTTTCCTTTTCCTTTTGAACCACTTCTTCCGGTGCTTTCGCCAGGAAGCCCTGGTTATTTAATTTACCCGAAGTGCGGGCAATATCTTTTTCAAGAGCGGCCTTTGCTTTTTCGATACGTCCTTTTTCCTTTTCCGTATCGATAAGACCTTTGAGTTCAAGATAAACTTCCATCCCCGTTACGACAGAGGTCAGTGCATTTTCAGGCTTGTCTGCCCCCGGCGCAAGGAACGTGATTTGTTCTACATGACCGAGCTTTTCAAAATATTCCCTATGATCTTCAATGCATTTTTTCAAATCTTCACGGGTTACGGAAATCCTGATGTGGCACATTTTGCTTGGGACGACATCTGCTTCTGCCCGCATATTCCGCACTGCCTTTATGGCATCCATCAGCCGTTCCATCTGCTCCTGCTCTGCCGGGAAACGAAGCTGTGCCTCCGCTTTCGGCCATTCCGCTCTCGCCAGTGTCTTCCCTTCATGAGGCAGGTGCTGCCAGAGATGCTCGGTAATAAAAGGCATAAAGGGGTGGAGAAGTGCCAACATTCTTGTCAGTGTGTAGACGAGGACATACTGGGTAACCTTGCGGTCATCATTGTGCGGTCCGTAAAGACGGGCTTTTGCGGTTTCGATATACCAATCGCAGAAGGAATTCCATGCAAAATTATAAATCGTATCTGCCGCTGCACCGAGTTCATATTTATCCAAATTCACACTGACACTGTCCTCTGTAGCCGCCAATCCCTCTAAAATCCAACGGTCGGCCAGTGTAAGCTGTTCTTTTGACGGAACAAATCCGGCATCATAATCATCAAGATTCATCAGTGTGAATTTCGTGGCATTCCAGATTTTATTCGCAAAATTACGATTGCCTTCCACTTTTTCATAGTAGAAACGCATGTCATTCCCCGGAGTATTTCCCGTTACCAGCGTAAAGCGGAGTGCATCCGCTCCGTAAGTATCAATTACTTCCAGCGGGTCAATGCCGTTCCCTAAAGATTTCGACATTTTCCGTCCCTGCGAATCTCTGACAAGGCCGTGGATAAATACATATTTAAAAGGTATTTCTTTCATAAATTCCATGGACATAAACATCATACGGGCTACCCAGAAGAAAATAATATCGTAGCCTGTAACCATGGTCGATGTGGGATACCACCGGCGAAGCACATCTGTCTTATCCGGCCAGCCCATCGTAGAGAAAGGCCAGAGTGCCGAAGAAAACCATGTATCAAGTACATCGGGATCCTGATGTATATGAGCACTCCCGCAGTGCGGACAGGTTTCAAGATCACTTCTTGATGCATTCACCGCTCCGCAATCATCACAATACCAGACAGGAATTCTGTGACCCCACCAGAGCTGCCGCGAAATACACCAGTCATGGATATTTTCAAGCCATTGCAAATACGTATTGGAAAACCGTTCGGGAACAAATTTCGTCTTCCCTGACTTTACGGCTTCCATGGCGGGACCTGCCAGCGGTTTCATTTTGACAAACCATTGTTTCGTTGTTAAAGGTTCGACAACGGTATGGCAACGGGAGCAATGACCTACCGCATGCTCCTTTTCTTCCGTTTTAACAAACAGTCCCTGTTCTTTCAGGTCCTCCAGAATCGCCTTCCTGCATTCATAACGGTCCATGCCCTCATACTTGCCGGCCTTTTCATTCATCGTGCCGTCTTTATTCATGATAACGATTGTTTCCAGACCGTGGCGCTGTCCCATTTCAAAGTCATTCGGGTCGTGGGCAGGTGTGATTTTTACACAGCCCGTACCATATTCCATATCAACATATTCATCAGCAATAATAGGAATTTCCCTGCCGTTTCCGGGCAGTTTTACTTTTTTGCCGATAAATGCGGCATATCTTTCATCATTCGGATTGACTGCTACCGCCGTATCACCGGGAATCGTCTCTGGTCTTGTTGTTGCAATCTGTATATAACTTTCTTCTCCCACTACGGGATAATTGATATACCAGAGATGTCCGTTTTCATCTTCATGCTCCACTTCAATATCAGAAAGTGCGGTCTGACAGCGGGGACACCAGTTCGTTATACGGAACCCCTGATAAATCAGACCTTTTTCATAAAGGGAAACAAAAACCTCACGGACTGCTTTGGCACAAACATCGTCCATCGTAAACCGTTCACGGCTCCAATCACAGGAAGAACCGAGATGACGAATCTGGTTGCCGATTGTATTTCCGTATTTTTCTTTCCATTCCCAAACACGTTCCAGGAATTTTTCACGTCCCAAGTCATATTTGGTCAGACCCTCTTCGGCAATCTGCTTTTCCACCTTGACCTGGGTAGCAATCCCTGCATGATCTTTTCCCGGGAGCCAAAGAACATTGTATCCCTGCATTCTTTTGTAACGGATAAGAATATCCTGGAGCGTATTATCAAGAGCATGTCCCATATGAAGCTGTCCCGTAACGTTCGGCGGAGGCAGCACAATGCTGTATGGTTCTTTTTCCATATCCGGCTCATCATAAAATACGCCGTTTTCTTCCCAGAACTTATACCATTTCTGCTCAATTTCACGGGGATCATATTTCCCGAGATCTTTTTCATTTTCCATAGCATTCACTCCTTAGAAATAAAAAACTCTTTCATCCGTATAGGACGAAAGAGACTTCCGCGGTACCACCTACATAGTCCAAAGACCACTCATTCACGCGTAACGTGCGCAACGGACAGCTTTCACTGACGGCTCGGGGGTGACTCACTGTATCCTGTCTGCCACTCTTCCACCAAAGGAGCGGCTCTCTTTGAGACCTTCCGCAGTTTCTTCCCGTCTATGCCTTTAAGTATGCACTCATTATATATGCAGCCCCGCACTTTTGCAAGGGTTGTTTATGATTCTCTCCTTGATTTTCCCTTCACGCCACAAATATATGAAGGAAAAATATTTTAAAAGGCCTCCATTTATCAGTCTGAACTGATGAGGGAGGCTCTTTATTCGATGTTTTATTTTAAATGTTTTAAGCCTTTGTCGGCAATATCACTGCGGTACTGGGCACCGCGCCAATGAATTTTGGAAACTCCTGCATAGGCTTTGTCCCGTGCTTCTTTTAAAGTCGGTGCCGTGGCGACTACATTCAGTACACGCCCGCCGTTTACATAGTACTTTCCTTTTTTAGAAACCGTACCTGCATGGAACAGGAGACAATCCTTGCCTGCTTCTTCCAGTCCCGTAATTTCATCGCCTGACGAATGTGTTCTCGGATAGCCCTCAGATGCCATAACTACGTCGACAGCATATCCTTTTTTCCATGACACATCACCGGCTTTGAGATTTCCTTTCACGCAGGAAAGCATAATCTTCCCCAAGTCGCCTTCTAACAGAGGTAATATCACTTCTGTTTCCGGATCTCCAAACCGGCAGTTAAATTCCACCACCTTCGGTCCTTCTTTGGTAATCATAAGTCCTGCATAGAGACAGCCTTTGAAAGGACGGCCTTCTTTTTTCATCGCCCGGATTGTCGGTACAAGAATCTTGTCATACACTTCTTTGTTCAATTTGTCCGTCATGACCGGAGCAGGTGCATAGGCTCCCATACCGCCTGTATTCAGACCAGTGTCCCCGTTACCGATACGTTTATGGTCCTGCGCGGAAATCAGGGGAACAATCGTCTCTCCGTCAGTAAAGCAGAGTACGCTTGCTTCTTCCCCTTCCATAAACTCTTCGATGACAAGAGATTTTCCGGCACCGCCGAAAGCTTTCCCGTCCATCATATCCCGGACAGCCGTCAGTGCTTCTTCCTCTGTTCCGGCAATAATCACGCCTTTTCCCGATGCAAGTCCGTCCGCTTTAATGACCAGCGGATATTTCTTTTGTTTTTTTACGTAAGAAACTGCTTTTTCTTCATCATCAAAAACGACATAGTCTGCGGTAGGAATTTTATATTTTTTCATTAACTTCTTAGCAAAAATTTTTGAGCCTTCAATTTCTGCCGCCGCTTTGGACGGTCCGAAGAAAGGCAGTCCCCGCTCTTCGAAACGGTCTGCCAAGCCGTCTGTAAGAACCGTTTCCGGACCTGCTATAGTCAAATCCACTTTCATCAAACGGGCAAAATCAAGAATATCATCTGCCCCTTTCACGGGAATCAGATGGGATACATCTCTCATGCCGTCATTTCCGGGAATGACATACGTTTCTTTCACTGACGGACTCTGTGCGAGCCGCCACAAAAGTGCGTGTTCTCTTCCACCGCTGCCGATTACCAGTACTTTCATATTTCCCCCTTATATCCGGATATTCCTCAATTCATTTATCTCCGCCGTTTCGGCTTATTTAAAGCCGTCTGTACTTATTATACCCCAGCCTGTCCAATCTCAACGGACACTTATCAACTGTGTCTGAAATGGCGGTGTCCTGTAAATACCATGGCAATCCCGTATTTGTCTGCCATTTCTATAGACTCCTCATCACGGATTGATCCGCCGGGCTGGATAACTGCCGTAATACCTGCTTTTCCTGCCGCTTCTATGGTATCTCCAAAGGGGAAGAACGCATCGGAACTCATAACCGCACCTTTGCATTTTTCTCCCGCTTCCGCTATGGCGATATCCGCTGCACCGACACGGTTCATCTGTCCCGCACCGACACCGTAAGTGACGTCCTTACCGGTGAGCACGATGGCATTGGATTTGACATGCTTTACAATTTTCCACGCAAACTCAAGGGCTTCCCATTCTTCTTCTGTCGGTGCTCTCTTTGTCACGCATTTGCAGTCTTTCCTTGTTTCCGAACTGTCATCGGCCGTCTGGATTAAAAGACCACCGGACACTTTATGAAGTTGCAGTTCTTTTTCTTCCGTATTTTCAACTTCAATAAGGCGGATATTCTTTTTCTCCGATAATAATTCTACCGCCTCTTTAGAAAAACGGGGGGCCATAATGACTTCAAAGAAAATCGGTTTCATCGCTTCCGCCGTTTCCTTATCGCACTCGCGGTTCATCGCCACGATACCGCCAAAAGCAGATTTACTGTCCGCGTCAAAGGCTTTACGGAATGCATCGAGCGGTGTATCTCCGAGTGCCGTCCCGCAAGGATTCGTATGTTTCACAATGACGCAGGCCGGTCTGTCTTTCCATTCGTTGGCAAGATTCCAGGCCGCTTCCATATCTACAATATTATTGTAGGAAAGTTCTTTCCCGTGAAGTTGACGGGCTTCCGCAATTCCCCCGCGGCATTCCGGATCTTTGTAAAAAGCTGCTTTCTGGTGAGGATTTTCACCGTACCGGAGATCCTGGATTTTGGTATAAGCCTTGGCAAATATGTCGGAAAGGCCATCTTTTTCTCCCGTAATTTCCTTTGTCATGTACCCGGCAATGGCACAGTCATATAAGCCGGTATGAAGAAAGGCTTTTCTCGATAATTCAAATTTAAAATCTTCTGTGAGAGAGTCTGTTTTTATTCTGTCCAGCACTTCTTGATATTGCTGCGGATCGACAACAATCGTCACATATTTATAATTTTTGGCTGCCGCTCTCACCATGGACGGACCGCCGATATCTATATTTTCAATAGCTTCTTCTCTTGTTACATCAGGCTTTGCCACCGTTTCACGGAACGGGTACAGATTGACCGCCACGAGATCGATACCGCCGATACCGTGTTCTTCCATCGCCTTTACATGGGAAGGGTTATCGCGGATTGCCAAAATCCCGCCATGTATTTTCGGATGCAGTGTTTTTACGCGGCCGTCCATCATTTCGGGAAATCCCGTAATTTCCGAAACCGATTTGACGGGAATCCCGGCTTCCGCAATGGTTTTCATTGTCCCGCCGGTAGAAATAATTTCTACACCAAGCTCATAAAGGCCCTTGGCAAACTCTACAATTCCTGTTTTATCAGACACACTGATAAGTGCCCGTTTTACTCCCATTTTTTTGCCTCCTTATGCATACCTGAAACATGGTGTCCTTCTATGGTAAGAATATCCTCGCAATAAGCTTTGACTGCCCGGACATAAGCGGGATGCTCCTGTTCCAAAATACGGGCAGAAAGTGTTTCTTCCGTATCATCATCAAGTACGGGAACTGCCACCTGCGTGATAATGGGACCGTCATCAAGACCGGTTCCCACAAAATGAACCGTACAGCCTGAAACCTTTACGCCTGCTGAAATCGCCTGTCTTTGAGCATGAAGTCCTCTGAAACTCGGCAGCAGAGCGGGATGTATATTCATAATGCGGTCGGGAAAGGCATGAATTAAATTCTCTCCGCAAATCCGCATATAGCCGGCCAGACAAATCAAATCAGGCCGATAGGAGCGGGCAGCTTCCAGAATTTTTTCATTGTATTCCGCCTTGTCACGGCATGATTTCATTTCTATCACCGTAGCAGGCACACCCCAACGTTTTGCCCTTTCAAGCACTGTCGCCTCTTTGTGGTCGCAAATAACGCCCACCACAGTGCCGCGAACCGTACCGTTCATTGTTGCCTGATAAATGGCTTCCGCATTGGAGCCGCGGCCGGACGCAAAAATCAAAAGCCTTTTATTCATGGAAAAGACCGCCTGTTACTGTTACGTCTCTGTTTCCTGTTGTAATTTTCCCGATTTCATACACCGCTTCTCCCATTTCCTGTAAAACAGCTTTGGCTTTTTCCGCCTCCCCGGGAGAAAGAATCAAAAGCATACCGATTCCGCAGTTAAAAGTGCGGTACATTTCACGAGCTTCTACTCCCCCCTGTTTTTTCAAGAAAGGAAATACGGGAAGCATGGGCCATTGATCGGCATCTATAACCGCTCTTGTCCCTTCGGGCAACACACGGGGGATATTGTCATAGAAACCGCCCCCTGTAATATGAACCAAGCCTTTTACATCCGCACTTTTCAGTGCGGGAAGCACAGCTTTCGGATACAGCCGTGTCGGTGTCAAAAGCACTTCTCCCAAAGGTTTGTCAAAGCCTTCATAGGTTGTTTTTAAATCCAGGTGGTTATCGGAAATAATACGCCGCACCAGGGAATATCCGTTAGAATGCACGCCGCTGGAAGGAAGTCCCAGAATCACATCTCCTGCAGAAATACGCTCGCCTGTAATCAAATTTTTTCTGTCTGCGATTCCTACCGCAAAACCTGCGACGTCATAATCACCGGCTGCATAAAAACCTGCCATCTCTGCCGTTTCACCGCCAAGCAGAGCACAACCCGATTCAATGCATGCATCGGCCACGCCCTTGACAATATCTGCCATTAATTCAGGTTTGAGTTTTCCTGTCGCAATGTAATCAAGGAAGAAAAGCGGCTTCGCTCCTTGGACAAGAACATCGTTAACACTCATTGCCACGCAGTCCTGTCCGATGGTATGGTGGATTCCCATTTCAATGGCAAGACGGAGCTTTGTCCCTACTCCATCAGTGCCCGATACAAGAACAGGGTCTTCCGTTAAATCATCCTTCAAACGGTAAAGACCGCCAAATCCGCCGAGATCGCCCAATACCCCCGGCGTGTATGTCGCTTGTACCGACTCCTTAATCAATTCGACTTCCCGCTCACCGGCATCTATATCGACACCGGCCTCTGCGTAAGTCAATCCTTTTTTCTTTTCACTCATGAGCAGCTCCTGTTTGAATATTCTGAAACCCCTGCACAAAACCGGTCAATCAGAATTTTTTCCCTGTAAGAAGTTCATAGGCTTCTACATATTTTGCCAATGTTTTATCGATAATTTCCTGAGGAAGAACATCACCGGGATGTTCTTTCAGATAATCGCGGACAAACTGCTTATCATAAGAAGGCTGTCCTTTCCCTGCTTCATAACCTTCCAGCGGCCAGAAACGGGAATTATCGGGAGTCAGCATTTCATCGCCAAGTACGATATTTCCCTTTTCATCAAGACCGAATTCAAATTTTGTATCGGCAATGATAATTCCTTTAGACAGTGCATAGTCCGCACACTTCTTATAAAGCGCCAGTGTCAGGTCACGAAGCTGTTCCATATATTCCCTGCCTTTGCCGGGGAATGTTTTTTCAACCCACTCTACCCCTTCTTCCATGGAAATATTGAGGTCATGCTCTCCTACAGGTGCTTTCGTCGACGGCGTAAAAATCGGTTCCGGCAATTTTTCGCATTCTTTCAATCCCTTCGGGAGCTCTATGCCACAGACCTTGCCGTCTTTCTGATATCCTTCCCAGCCTGAACCGGTGATATATCCGCGGACAATACATTCTACAGGAATCATATCCAGTTTTTTTGTTTTCATGCTGTTTCCGTCAAATTCGGGTTTGCGGAAAAATTCCGGCATATCTTTCACGTCAATGGAAATCATATGGTTCGGCACAACATCTTTTGTGAAATCAAACCAAAATTCCGACATTTTATTTAATACTTCCCCTTTTTTAGGAATCGGATTTTCCAAAATCTTATCAAAAGCGGAAATACGGTCTGTGCAGACCATGACCAAACTGTCTCCTAAATCATACAATTCACGAACTTTTCCTGATTTGAACGGCTTATATTCTTTCATGATATTCTCCCTTTCACTCTTATTTCTTTAATTCCTGTTGTAATTTTTCATCCTTGCGGTACACTTCCGCTGCCGCTTCTTCTCTGTATTCTTTATATTTCCTGTACAAATCGCGATCGCTGACTGCACCTATTTCAACAGCAAGATATGCTGCATTTTTTGCTCCGTCAATAGCGACAGTAGCCACAGGCACACCTGACGGCATCTGGACGATAGAAAAAAGTGCATCCATTCCGTCTAATTTTGCTCCCGAAAGAGGCACACCGATGACCGGCCGGAATGTCATAGATGCCACCACACCCGGTAAAGCCGCTGCCATACCTGCACCGGCAATGAAGCAGGCTGCCCCTTTTTCTTCCTGAGCCGTTACAAACTGCTCTAATTTTTTCGGGGTACGGTGTGCCGATGCAATGACCATATCATAAGTGATACCAAACCCATTTAAGATTTCACAGGCTTTTCTCATCACCGGTAAATCAGAATCACTCCCCATAACAATCCCTACATGCATAGTTGCCTCCTTCATAAAAAAATAAAGCTCCCTGTTTCATTTATACAAATCCACATAGAAGCTTCATATACCATAATTAAAACCGGACACAAAAATAAAAAAGGCACCGTCCCTACATTTTATTTTACGACTGCTAAAATAAAACACGAAGACCGGCCTCCTTTGGTGCAAATACATCTGTCACTGAATCTGCTTTTTCTGCGTCGGCAGATATAACTCTATTTATTTTAATATTTACCTCTTGTCTTGTCAACGAAACCCATCTGCAAAAAAGCAAGGTTTTATCTACTCTTTTTGCAAGTAACTATTTATTAATTTATTTCATTCTTACTCTAATTTTTAAATAATCTTTAAAACTCTTCTGTTTCCGGCTCGAAAAAACCTCTTTCTTTTTCATAACTGTCCAGCACATCATTAAACCCTTTTTCCGTCGTTTCCTTCATGATTTCCTGCCGCAAAGCGGTTGCTTTGGGAAGTCCGTGGAAATATCGGCTTGCATGCGCTCTCATTTCCCTGACTGCCGCATACTCTCCCTTTTCACGGCAAAGCCCGTGAAGATGACGTCTTGCCATTTGAAGTCTCATTTCCCAAGACGGCGGCGGAATGATTTCTCCCGTTTCCAGATACGTATTCACTTCCCGGAAAATCCAGGGATTGCCCCAAGCGGCACGACCGATAGCCACAGCAGCACACCCGGTTTCTTCCATGAGGTCTTTCGCCGATTTTCCGTCTGTCACATCTCCGTTACCTATTACGGGAATTTTTACGGCGTCCACAACTTTTTGGATTTCTTTCCAATCCGCTTTCCCTGTATAAAAATCTTCCCGTGTCCTTCCGTGGACTGTAATGGCAGCAGCACCTGCCTCTTCTGCCGCCTGTGCCAATTCTACCGCATTCAATGTATCCCGTGACCAGCCCAGACGCATTTTCACCGTCACCGGTGTTTGTACCGCTTTAACCATGGCACGGATAACAGCCGCCGCAAGAGGGATGTTTTTCATGAGTGCCGATCCGTCTCCGTTTTTTACCACCTTCTGCATAGGGCATCCCATGTTGATATCAATGAAATCAGGACCTGCCTGCTCCATAATTTTTGCCCCCCATGCCATGATATCGGGATCGGAGCCGAAAAGCTGGAGCGCCACGGGATGTTCATCAGAATCTATTTTGAGCATCTCTTTCGTTTTTTCATTCCTGTAATAAAGTCCTTTGGCACTTACCATTTCAGCAGTTGTCAGTGACGCACCCATTTTTTTTGCAATGACACGGTACGCCAAATCACTGACGCCTGCCATAGGTGCCAGACATGCCCAACCGTTCAACTCTATATTTCCGATTTTAGGATATTTCATAATGACTCCTCTAAAATAATCTGTCTTATTTTATCACATATTTTTTGATTTCCCATCTGAAAAAACTGCCTCCTGTAAAGCCGGAAGCAGTTTTTTATTCTCTTAATGAAATTTTTTATTTATTTCTTGCATTTCAACCACGGGAAATCACTTGGAAATGCCTGTCCTCTTTCCGTTTCACATCGCTGCCCGGTGCATGCCCGACGGCAACTGCCAGTAAGGGAAGTGTCCCCTCCGGCAAATCAAGCATTTTGATATATTCCGCATCTTCTCCCAAATGGCGGATAAATCCGAAGAGTATCACTGAACCGAGCCCCAGTTCTGCCGCCTTTAAATGGATATGTTCTGCAATAATCCCTGCATCAAAGTGCATCAGGTAATCTACCGCTTCTTTTGTTTTGCAAATGATAAAAAGAAGAGGTGCTTTAAATAAGGGATCGCCGTTTCCCGTTTTTTCTTTTTCTTCTTTTTTTATCATTTCTAAAATTTCTTTGTTTCTTACGACGACAATGGTATATCCCGCATCATTATGTTTTCCCACGGAAGAGGCCATAGCCGCTTTCAGCATTTCTTCTTCCGCCTCCTTGGATACCGGGTCGGCTTTATAATTTCTCATTGACTTGCGAAGTGCCAGTACATCATTAAATTCCATATCTTTTCCCTCCTGTTTTTCACCGGATTTACTTTTATTATACCCTGTTCTTCCTAAAAAACCTATGAAGTCCCTTTGACAATCATTTTTAATCATGATAAGATGTTTTTAAATTAAGTAATCGAAGCAGAAAGGAAGTACGCAATATGAACAGTGCAATGCATGCAAAGGCTACTTGTTGTCCCATGGCATGTTGCTGTCATGTCCCCTTTGCGTGCGCTCCTTTTCATAAATAACCGGTTTGTCACAAAAATTCTGTGACCCTTTCTCTGTACCGGAATGCGGGAAGCGCAAGCTTTCCGTTTTTTTTGTTTCCAAAAAGGAGTCTTATGGATACTGAGTTTATGTGGAAATTTGCACCGCTTTTTGCGGAAGCTGCAATCACCACCATTTCTATCGCCTTTCTCGGCATCGTACTATCCGCACTTCTCGGCTTGGCAATCAGCCTTATCCGTTATGAAAAAGTGCCTCTCCTGACACCTCTTTCAGGTGCGTATATCGAGCTTTCAAGAAATACCCCTCTTCTGGTCCAGCTGTTTTTCCTCTACTTCGGTCTTCCGAAAATCGGAGTTCATATTTCGGGAACAGCCTGTGCCGTTCTGGGTCTTACATTTTTAGGCGGAAGCTATATGGCAGAAGCCTTCCGCGGCGGGCTAGAAGCCGTTTCTAAATCGCAAATCGAATCCGCCTCCGCCCTCGGCCTCAGCAAGTACCAAATGCTCCGGTATATCACAGGACCCCAGGCTTTTATCGTTGCCCTTCCCTCTATTTGTGCAAATGTGCTTTTCCTTATTAAAGAAACTTCCGTTTTCAGTGTCTGTGCCGTTCCCGATCTGATGTATGTCGCAAAAGATCTCATCGGTCTTTATTACAAAACAGATGAAGCGTTATGGATGCTTGTTATTTCTTATCTGATTATTTTGCTCCCCCTCTCTTTGGGAGCATCGTACCTGGAAAGGAGACTTCGTCATGGACGATTTGGGACTCTCCGTACTCTTTGAAGGCTCTAATGGGATTCGTCTTCTCGGCGGACTTTGGACGACTGTGGAAATTTCCCTCCTTTCTGTAGCAGGATCGATTATTTTCGGTATTCTCGCCGGTATCGCCATGACACTTCCTTATAAAGGGTTACAGCTTGTCATGCGTCTGTATCTTGAATCGGTTCGTATTCTTCCCCAGCTTGTACTTCTTTTCATTGCCTATTTCGGCGTGACAAGAGCCGTCGGTGTGGATATTTCCGGTTTTACCGCCTCTATTATTGTCTTTATTTTCTGGGGCGCCGCCGAAATGGGCGACCTTGTCAGAGGTGCTCTTCTTTCCATTCCGGCCGGACAATATGAAAGTGCTGCTGCTTTGGGACTTTCCCGCCGGCAAACCTTCCATTATATTATTCTCCCCCAGTCGCTCCGCCGTCTTCTTCCTCCGGCAATCAACTTATTTACACGCATTATAAAAACCACGTCCCTTATCGTACTGATTGGAGTCGTGGAAATGCTCAAAATCGGACAGCAAATCATAGAGGCCAACCGCTATACAGCACCTGATGCGGCTCTCTGGATTTACGGAACAATATTTTTCTTATACTTCTTAGCCTGCTACCCTTTGTCAAAGATGGCGGCTCATTTAGAAAAGAAATGGACGGCCTGATATGGAAAAAGAAATTCTTCTTGAAGTCAATCATCTGAGTAAAAAATTCGGAGACCAAACCATTCTGAAAGATATTTCCCTCACCCTGCGGAAAAGCGAAGTTATCGTAATCATCGGTCCCTCCGGCTGCGGAAAATCGACCTTTCTCCGGTGTCTGAACGGACTTGAATCCGTATCGGGCGGTGATATTATTCTGGAAGGACAAAAAATTTCTGACGGCTCTATGCCCCATGCGGAACTTTGCCAAAAAATCGGAATGGTTTTCCAAAGCTATGATTTATTTCCCCATATGACCGTCATGGAAAATATCACGCTCGCCCCCTTGCAGGTCCAGCACCGCAATAAAGAGGAGGTTCTCAAGGAAGCAAGAAAAATGCTTTCCCGTATCGGACTTTCCGATAAAGAAAATGCTTATCCCCGTGAATTATCAGGCGGGCAGAAACAAAGAATCGCCATGATCAGAGCGCTCATTATGAAGCCTGACATTATGCTCTTCGATGAAGTCACCGCCTCTCTGGACCCCGAAATGGTACGGGAAGTTTTGGACGTCGTTATGGAGCTTGCAAACGAGGGAATGACAATGGTCATTGTCAGCCACGAAATGCAATTTGCCCGGGCCGTAGCGGATCGTATCCTTTTCTTTGACAAAGGGCTCATCGCTGAAGAAGGAACTCCGGATGTTATTTTTGATAATCCTCAAAATCCGAGGACAAAACAGTTTCTCCATTCGTTTACCTATGAAAATTAATTTCATAGATTTTACAAACAGAAAAGAGGTATTCCTATGTTAAAAAAAATCTATTATTTACTCGCCGCTCTCCTTTTACTGACCACACTTTCCCTCTCGGCAGGGTGCGGAAGCAAGAACCAGAGCCAGGGGACGGCCCCTCAAAAAGCCACCTTCCGCTCCATGGATGAAATCAAAAAAAGCGGTAAGCTTATCATCGGCGTATTCAGTGACAAAGCCCCTTTCGGCTATGTTGATAAAGACGGAAACTACCAGGGCTATGATGTATACTTTGCAGAACGTCTTGCCAAAGACTTGGGGGTTAAAGCCGAATATATTTCTCTGGAACCGGCTAACCGCGTCGAATATGCAAAAACCGGCAAAGTCGATATCGTCCTTGCCAACTTTACCGTAACCAAAGAAAGAGCCGAACAGGTAGATTTTGCTCTTCCTTACATGAAAGTCGCTTTAGGTGTCGTTTCTCCCGTTGAAAATAACATTACCGACCTTTCACAGCTCAAAGACAAGCAGCTTATTGTAGCAAAGGGCACGACGGCAGAAACTTATTTCTCCAAACACCACCCTGAAATCAAGCTGCTGAAATTCGACCAGTATACAGAAACCTACAATGCTCTCCTTGATCGCAGAGCTGCCGCATTCTCTACAGACAATACGGAAGTCCTCGCATGGGCATTGAAAAATCCGGGATTCAAAGTGGGCATTACCTCTTTAGGCGATATTGACACGATTGCTCCGGCTGTACAAAAAGGGAATAAAGAACTCCTTAACTATATCAACGATGAAATCAAAAAATTGGGCAAAGAAAACTTTTTCCATAAAAACTATGAAATTACCCTTGCCCCTGTCTATGGAAGTGCCGTCAATCCCGATGACCTCGTTGTCGAAGGTGGACAGCTCTAAAAATAACAGATACAATAAAAGCATGCCAAGAGGACTCTTTCGCAGATGTCCTCTTTTTCACACTTACTTTTATCATTTGAAAAGGAGGCTTTATGAACCTTTCCGATCTTGATATCGTCATTGACAGAAAAAATACAAACTCTATGAAATTCGACTTTGCCAAAGAAGAAGGCAAGCCGGAAAATCTGCTCCCCTTTTGGATTGCCGACATGGACTTCCCTGTTGCCGCATGCATCACCGAGGCCCTGCAAAAGCGGGTAGATCATGCCATTTACGGGTACTCTGAAGCAAAACCCTCTTATTTTAAAGCCGTTCATGACTGGTTTCTTCATAATTTTCAATGGGACACAAAACCGGAATGGTTGATCAAAACACCCGGTGTCGTTCCTGCCATCAACCTTGCCATCAAAGCACTGACAAAAGAAAATGAGGCCGTTCTCATTCACCGCCCCGTTTACCACCCTTTTACTTTTGCCATAGAAAATAACAAAAGAAAACTGGTCAACAGTTCGCTGATTCTGAAAAACGGCCGCTATGAAATTGATTTTGCAGATATGGAAAGAAAAATTACAGAAAATAAGGTAAAGCTTGCCATTTTCTGTTCTCCCCATAACCCTGCCGGACGGGTATGGACAAAAGAAGAATTGGAAACCTATGCGGATATTTGTATCCGCCATGACGTAAAAATTATTTCCGATGAAATTCACGCCGACTTTACCTATCCCGGTTATAAACATATTCCCTTTGCTGCTATCAATGAAAAAGCTGCTGAACAAGTCATTCTTTGCACGGCTCCGAGCAAAACATTCAATATAGCGGGGCTTCAGGTTTCCAATATCTGGATACCCAATCCTGAAATCCGTGCCGCCTTCCAACAGGAACTCGCCGCTTTCGGCTATGACCATGTAAATGTCATGGGCCTTATCGCAGGAGAAGCCGCCTATAAGGGCGCCGGCGAATGGCTGGCTGTCGTTAAAGAATATATCGGAAACAATTTAGACTATACACGACAATTCCTGAAAGAAAAACTGCCGAAATTGAAACTCATAGAACCGGAAGGCACCTATCTCGCCTGGATCGATTGCAACGGCTATGGTCTCAGTGATACGGAAATGGAGCAAAAACTTTTAAATGACGCCAAAATCTGGGTCAATATGGGTTCCATGTTCGGCCCCGAAGGAAACTGCTTCATCCGCCTGAACCTCGCTTGCCCCAAGAAAACATTAGAGCAAGGTCTCAGTCAGCTTTATACGGGACTGGAAAAATAAAATTTTCTGCCTCCACGTAAGAGGGTTCCACCCGTTTCCCACATATTTTCGCAAAAGTATTTTTATCATATCCTGTCTATTTTATCCGTTCATAACAAAATACATCTCAGAACTAAAAAATGCAGAAAACTTTTTTAGAAAAGTAACTCTGCATTTTTTAATGTAACTTAAATTCTATGGGAAATGTAATCTGACAAGCCGAAGGAACTCCATATTTATCCAATGCCGGAGTAAATGTCCACTGATATGCTGCTTCTACAGCTGAATTATCCAAATCCCGGTTTCCAGAACTTTGTGCGATAGAAACAGAATCTACCGACCCTGACGCATTGACATAGGCTGTCACATAGGTTACGCCGGTAAGTTCGTCTCTCTTCGCAGCGTAAGGGTATACAGGAAGAACTGTATGGATTGCTTTCGGTGGTGTAACCGGTACTCCTCCGCCCTCTCCTGCACCGTCACCACTGCTTCCTCCCGCATTGTTTCCGCCGCCTCCCGAACTCCCCTGCCCCGTTTCATCTCCGGTACCGGACAGATAAGAATTGCCGGATTCTTCGGTTTCATTTTCCAAATCATCACTTTTATCTTCTTCGTCCACATGATTTGTTTTATCTGTATTTTCATACGATTTTTCTGTTTTTATTGCCTCATTTGCCGTCTTTTTATTATTTGTTGCAGTCTGTGATTTTTGATTTCCTTTGTTTCCTCCGGCTTTACTTTTGCCTCCTCCACTATCCAGTGTCACCTGCAAAACCTCTATGCCCGGAACTGTTTTCAAGAATCTGCTGCCTGCTAAACCGATAGCCAGGAAAAAAATGAGATGGAAAATAATAGTACTTACGACTCCGGCAATATATCGTTTCCTGTCACTCATCACTTTCTCCCTGTTCCGCCGCCAACCCGAAACGGGTAAGACCGGCCCTCTTAAATGCATCTAACACCCGCATGACATCATTATAACAAGCATCTTTTTCTCCGCGAATGACTACGGAATAATCAGACTTTCTGCCGCTTCGTTCCTTAACCTCAGAAACCAATTTTTCTAAGGACATTTTTTTATCATCCAGCCAATATGTTCCGTCTTTTTTTACTGAAACAAGACTGCTGCTTTTATTTATGATTTCTGCACTTTCTGCATTTGGAAGTTCAATTGAAACAGTCCTTACCTGTGTCATATACATGGTACTGATAATAAAAAATGCCAGTAATAAAAATATGAGGTCTATCATGGGACTTATCATAAGCTCCGGTGTTTTATCTTTAATTCTTTCCCGCCTTCTCATATATGTGTTTGCCTTTCCGATAAACTGGACACCAAGGCATCTGCCACAGAATTTAAGTCAAGATCAGCCTTTTTATATTCCCCCATAAGATAAGCATGCACCAGCATAGCTACAATGGCAATAATCAAACCGAAAATCGTTGTAATCAATGCTTCTGCCAAACCGGCTGTCACTCCTGCCGTATTTTGCAGTTGCCCCGTCATGGAAGAAAACGTACTCATCATTCCTGTAATGGTGCCCAAAAGCCCAAGCATCGGTGACAACCCTATAATGACGCCCAGGTAGTCGAGATGCTCTGAAAGCCGGTTTAAATATCTATCCGTCTTTTCGTAAGTAACTGATGCTAAAGAAGATCCCAGATTCTCTCTTTTATCCAAAATATCTTTGGCCAGTTTTGCCGCATAACCTACCGAGGAAACAGCAAGATTATAAGCTTCTTCTATTTGTCCCCGTGTCATCTTTTCACAAAACTCTACTGCAAATTCAGTTTTTGAAATTTTCTGTTTATAATAAATACCTCTTTCGACTGCCAAAAAAACCACTGCCAAAGAACAAAGCAAAAGAGGCCACATGCATAATCCGCCGCGAATAAAATATTCTGCAGACGTCTCTAAAAATCCCATATATATCTCCTTTTTCAGTTTTAATCAAAAAGGCATAACTGAAACCGGAAGATATCTCTTCTTTCAACAGTTATGCCTTTCGATTTTTATCAGTTTATATTTTGATAATCCGATTCATCCATTGATACTTATTCAATTTACATTTATCTCATATTTGCTTTTACTTTTTCCGTAAGATCAACGCCGCCATAAATTACCTCACGAGCATTAATAACAATGTCCACATTACTTTCTTTGGCTGTCTTTTCAACAGCTGCGCGCAGCTTTGCCTGAATGGGAGCCAGTACCTGATTCTCTTTCTGTGCCAACTGTACATTTAATTTTTCAGCCAGTGCTTCTTTATCCTTAGCAGACATTCCTTTGGATTTTTGATTGAATTCATTCTGTAATCTTTGCTGCTCTGCCGCTACGGTTCTTCCTGCCTGTATAAATGCCGGCGTAGATGAAAGGACATCTTCCATGTTAACATATCCCGAAGCCGCATCCACCTGACAACCGGTACCCAACAACGCAGCCGCCAATATCATTGAACTTATTGTTTTTTTCATAAAAGCACCTCTTTTTTTATAATCCGGATTCATTCAATTTACTTTTTCCAAATTTTTTCCATAATTGTCGGATATACTGCACTCAAATGCCCCTGAATCTGGTTAAGAATAGCAATCACCAATGCGGGGTCAAAGTGTTCTAAACCTGCGGGAATGCAGCAAGTGAGAAGAACATTGCCCATTTCATCTACATTATATTTCAACATACGATACTGATCATTTAATTCATTCAAATCCTCACAGATTTTTGTCTTCTTATCCCCTATAGCTATTGCAGCGGCTACCTGAACCTGGATAATGGTATATACACTGTCATCAAGCAGTATCATAAAGGGAAGATTTTGTCCGGCTACAGGAAGATTGCTACGGAATGCCTGAGCATGAACTTCGTTTTCAAAATCCTGTATTCCGAATCCGCTGATTTTTGATGCTTCCAGATGTTCCTGTAAAAGCTTAACCTTTTCAGCACCTACTTTTACTTCCGCTTCCGCCTTTTCTTTTGTTGCGATTTTTTCTTTTTCTGCCATTTTCTGCTCCTCATTTCTCTGTTATAAACAACATCAAACTCATTTCGGGGTTTTCCGGTTCGTCTTGAAAGTACACCAGAATAAACCCGTTTTATTTTCAAAAAGCATAAGTCGGCAATATTTCTGTTTATAAATTGCTTTTTATCAACTGCAAAGCTAAATATTTTTGAATATCCAGTGTGTTTTTGCCACTTTATACTCTTTAAAACCTTTTGATTATTTTTTCATTAGTTATTTTAAAATAAAATTATAATTATATAAACATACTACCATATAAGACCAACCGATTCAATTACAAACCTATTAAAATCATAATGGCTGTTTCATTATTTCCACTTATTTATTTTCTACCATCATTTAAATCTATTTTTGCAGGAAATTTTATTTATGACTTCCTGTCCGGTGTCCGAAAAATCTTTAATCAAAGACATCCGGAAACTTGAAAAAAGATGGCCCTATAAGTTTCATTCCCCACTCATAGGGCCCGTAAACTGTCTGTCTTTATTTTTTATTTTTATTTATTGGTTATTCTATACTTTTACACCATTCCTTCCTCTTAGAATCTCAGACGGATGCCTGCATTGGCTTTCCATTCCATCTCATAGTCTCCACCGAAGCTCTTGGTGATATCGGCATAGACCATTTTGTCTTTGTCGATGGCATGGTTCACTCCGATGGAAAGTTCTGCCCAGGTGTCTCCAAAGTCCTGGTCCACTGTCGTTGTCGGTTCGTTTTCCGCACTGAATGTGGATGCTGTCGTTCCTTTGAATTCATGCAGCACGTTTGCTTTCAGGTACAGGTCCGTTGTTTCTGTCCTCTTTCCTGCCGCTATTCCTATCCGTCCTACAAGGCTTGTCATTCCGTCTTGTTTTACGTGCATTCTCTTCCCGCCTGCATAGTCACTGACTGCATCATAGTCCGTTCCCTGTACGTTCATGTACGAAAGCTGGATTTGCGGGGTGAGGTACTTGTCTCCTTTTTCAATTCTCTTGCCGTATTCTACGCTCAGTCCTACCGCATTGGCTTTGTAGTCGCCTTCGAGTTTGTGTCCCATGTCGTTGTATACGGTGTAGTCGTTTTGTCCTCTTCCTGCTTTGGCTACTACGTCTATGTATTCTCCGTTGTCTTTGACTTTGGTTCCGTAGATGCCCAGTGTGTAGAGTTTAGGATCTCCTTTTCCTCCGAGTTCATAGGCGGCGTTTCCGTCCCGGTAGTCGAAGCTTACTCCTGTATGCCAGCCGCTTGCTTGTTTCTTGTCGGCTCCTATCTGGACGCCCCAGAAGTTTTCTTTTGTCTTTGTCTGGTCTTTGTCGTAGTTGGCTTTTCCTCCGTAGGTTCTTGCCCAGATTCCGTCTTCTGTCCCTTCATGGATGTCTCCCAGTCTTTGTGTCATGGTCGTCATGTCATCTCTCATGGAGAGCATGGTAGTTGTCATGGCACTCTTGGCCCCTCTTATCATAGCTGTCTGTTTAGGTCCGTAGATAACAGGCGGCTTGGGATTCGGGTTCGGATCGGGTTTCGGGTTTGGATCGGGATTCGGGTTCGGATTGGGATTCGGGTTCGGGTCTACTGCAGGATCAAACAGATACTGGCCTTGTCCGTTTGCGTCCTTAAAGGTCATCTTTTCTAAGCGTTTGGATGCACTTTGTGCGGTCAGTCCTTCTGCTATTTCTACCTTGCCTGTTAAATTCTTTTCTCCGTCTTTATAGGCGGTGTAGTAGAGTTTATTGGCAAGAGCATTCAGTGTTTCATTCACAAGGTTCTTATCTGCCGCTTTTTCAGATCCCATATTCAGTCCGCTGTTGTCTGTACGGAGTGTGATTTCACTTCCTGCCTGTGCTTTACTAATAATCGTATCTCCGCCAATCATGTTTTTCGGGTTTGAATTATCATGAGCATAAATCAGCGTCATATTTCCTTCATAATTGTCAATGGTCAGTTTGTGCGGATCCTTTTGCAGCAGTATGCCTTTATCTGCTATAAGGTTTGTGATGTGGCTGTCGATGGATTCTCCTTTCCCGCGATTTCTCCAATTTACATCTCCGCCTTTTTTATGGTAGTATCCTACTCCGACTTGTTTATGTTCCCAGGTAGCTCCATTTGCCAGCACCATGGATACTTTTCCGTGGATCGGTCCCCATTTCTGGGTGTCCGGGTTAATTCCATTGATGTCCGTAGTTGCCAATCCTTTCAGGAAGGAGTCTTTGTTATTCAGTCCCAGCATGATGTGTCCGCCGCTTTCGGCACTGATGTCTCCCGTAATTTTTACCGGTCTGGTGGTTGAGGTAGCTTCCAGTTTGTTTTGGGCGTTCAGTTTCGCATTGATAAATATCCTACCGTCTCTGTAAGCTGCCAGGGATGCCACGTCTGTCCCTTTGATGGTTCCTCCTCCTATGGATATTTTTGCACCGTGGGATTCGATGGCTCTCCACGTTTCGGAATCAATGTCTACAAGTCCCTTTATATCTACTTCAGCACTTCCGATTTTACCGCCACTTCCTATATGTTTTTGTGCTTCAATCGCACCAAAATCTTCTCCGGTATTTTTCACGCGGATTTTCACTGCATGTGCAGGATCGTCATCATTTTCGATAACTAATTTAGCTTTTCCACTCCCGCTATCAAATCCATCTTGATCGCGTAACCCCGGTACTCCTGCTACCAAAATACCGCGTCCGTAAGTGCTTCCTGTCGGATCGGATTCTATGTATATTCCGTTGGTATTTTTGATTCTGAGGGTTCCGCTGTATACGGTGATGGTATTGGGGTTTTGCTTCGGCTGGGTTTTGTTTATGGCTTTCAGTTCCAGACGGTGCCCTGTCATGTCAATTTCTCCGTCTACGTCACCATTCCAGTAGACAGCTCCAAATTTGTTATCATTAAGCGTTCCTACGATGCTGTCTTTGTCTATATCCGCTACCAGTTCCAGGTCTTTGTCAAATTTGTAGTGTCCTTTTCCATCATAGACTCCTGCTTTCGACCAGAAATCTCTGGTTTCTTCTGCATAACGGTTGGCTTCTACAATCTGGTGATGTACCGGATTAACAAGCGGAGGCGGTGTCGGTTTTCCTTTTACATACCCCTGTCCGTTTTCTTCTTTGAAAGAGAGGTCTTTCATTTTCATAGTCTTAGACGATGCAGTCAGTCCTTCAGCTATAGTCACTTCGCCATTCAGGTACTTTTCATCATTAGTATACCCTTTATAGTAGAGTTTTCCTGCCAAAGTATTCAGCACCTGATACACTTGATCTTCATCATTTGTATCAATATTAGCTCCATCCGTAATCATCGTAATCCATGACTGCTCATTTGCAGAATTAATATGAGTATCCCCTGCCTTGTAGTCTTCCGGCTTCGTCCCCATATTCTCATGAGCATAGATGAGTTTCATATTTCCCGAATATTTGTCGATATATAGGGGATTTTTATCTTTCTGGAATATAACTCCCGCTTCTTCTTTGCTCTTTCCTCCCTGGAGATAGTACACTTTGCTGCCTTTGAATTTTTTCGGTGCCTTTCCATAAGCTTCATTTGTCCATGTTGCACCATTCTTCATAAACAAACTCAACTGTCCTTCATATCCATCTTTATTTTGTTCTTGGGTATGATTATCGACAGCCAAACCTCTCCAAGTGGAATCCTTTGTCCCCAATCCAAGGAATATCTGGCTATATCTTTGCGGTTCACTAGGATTTACAGATCCATTAATAACCCCGACATTCCCTTTTATCATGACTTTCTTTGTTCCCGGTTCACCTGCGTCATCATCATAATTAAAGTTTATGATTCCACCTTCTGCTACCAGTGCATAGTGTACATCAGCAGCATTCTCTTCAATATCAACTTGTCCGCCGCCTTTGACAATAACGGTTGATCCGCCACCATTTGCCACGATGCCGGTGCCTTTTACTTTCAGATCCACATCTCCGTCAACAGTAATTTTTCCGCCTTTTGGTGGGGTCTTATAATTAGAGCCTGCATACAGACCGGATGTAGAGTAATGTGCCCATTCTCCATTCCCCCCCGGTTCAGCATTTTCTACACCCCAGGTGTCTCCATCGCCCTTAACTGTCACATTCCCATGGATGTCCAACTGGCTATTTCCTGTTACATACGCTCCTATTACTGTCTTCTTACCTTTCGATTGCAATGTGACATCACCGGTGATATCTGTTCTATAAACATTCTTTTGGTCTGCATTACCTAAGTGGATACCTTCAGAACGCCCGCCTTTATTTTCCGCTTTCACCACCAGTTCTTTTGCAGCAATACTGAGCTTATCCTTGGAATTCTGTTGCACAGTAGAAACAGTGTCGTTTTTATCTGCAACAGAAGTAAAGGTGAGTTTCTTTCCTTCCGCCTTGATAACTACCGGCTTTTCACTGGTGACCATTGATTGTCCGTCAGGCATTCCAAGTTCCGTATCTTCTTTAAACAGATAGGTACCATCTGCCTGGCGTATCTTTTTCTCTACATAGTAGGTATCTTTTGCCTCATCTCCCGTAATCGGACTGAGTGCTGCCGGCGGCTTCACTTTCCCTTTTACGTACCCTTGTCCGTTTTCATCTTTGAAGGAAATATCTTCCATTTTCAAAGATTGAGATGCCGAAGTCAGACCTTCCGCTATGGTCACTTGTCCCGTCAGTTTCTTCTCCCCTGTTTTGTAGGCATCGTAATAGAGTTTTCCTGCCAGGGCATTCAGCACTTGGTAGACCTGGTCATTGTCTGTCGTCGTAATCCCTTTATTGTCTGTGATGACAGAAATCTTTGCGCCGTCTGCTGCACTTCCGATATGGGTATCCCCCGCCTTATAGTCTTCTGCTTTCGTGCCCGCATTTTCATGCTCATAGAAAAGTTTTACATTGCCTTTATAGTTTTCAATAGTAATCGGTTTTGCATGTTTCTGGAAAATATGTCCGCCCTCAGCCTCAAGGTTCTTGATTCTGCTTTCTCCAATATTGTCTGTCCGGGCATTTTTCCCTTCGTTGTACCAGGAAGCTCCGCCGGAAAGGATCATGTATGTATCACCGGACGTTCCGATATCTGTTCCTATAAGTCCTTTTATATAAGATTTAGCTGTATTCAGAACAAGCCCCAGTTTCCCTTTTTGAGAAAGGACATTCCCTTCTATCTGCACATCATGCTTGACCGCTCCTGCGGTGAGGACATTTTCATCTGAAAGTTCGCCGTTGATTACTAACTTTCCGTCGTTGTTGACTTTTAAGCTGGACGCCTTGTCTCCTTTGGCTATGATTTTCCCGCCGCCGATATACGCTTCACCTTTATTTGCCTGGATAACGCTGACATCGTCATTTTCTACATCGACCAGTCCTTTGATGACCAGTTTCGCACCGCCACCGGGCTTTACATTTTCACCTTTTACAAGGATAGCCGAATCTTTTTCCGCTGCCGTGTTACGTATCTTTACCGCATGTTCTTCTTTATCGTCATTGTCGATAGTGAGTGTGGAACTATATTTACCCTGTCCCCAAACGTAAATACCGCTTTGGGAATTTTTATCACCGTGAATATCAATATCAATCCCTGCCACATTCTTGATCTCCAAATCACGGCCATATGCCAGAATCCCCGACGCAGAATACGTGAGATGGTTTGCTTCGGAAATCAGGGTCAGCTTATGTCCGCTCATATCAATATATCCGGCACCGGTATAGTCCGGATGACCCCATATGATATTCGCTATATGTCGTCCCTGGCTTCCTCCGAAGTGGAATGTCTTGGGACTTGATACATTGACACGGATGGTAGTGTCGGACTTCAAAACATATTGATGGTCATCCTTACCGACTTCATATCCGTTTTTCCGCCAATAGAGATTTTCTGCCCCTATACCGTTATCAACAATCTGCTCACTCACATCCAATGATGCCGGCGGCATCGGTTTGTTTTCCACATATCCCTGTCCGTTTCCATCTTTGAAGAGCATGTCCTTGAATTGCAACTCTTTAGCGGTTGATGTGAGTCCTTCGGCTATCACCGCTTTCCCCGTCAGGTTCTTTTCTCCGTTTTTATAGGCATCGTAATAGAGTTTTCCTGCCAGGGCATTCAGCACTTGGTAGACCTGATCATTGTCTGTCGTCGTAATCCCTTTATTGTCTGTGATGACAGAAATCTTTGCGCCGTCTGCTGCGGATCCGATATGGGTATCCCCCGCCTTATAGTCTTCTGCTTTCGTACCTGCATTTTCATGCTCATAGAAAAGTTTTCCGGCACCGCTGTAGTTTTCAATGACAAGCTGCCCTGCATCTTTTTGATAAATCGCGCCGCCTTTGGCATCTCCGGTCAAACGGGTTACCCGGCTGCCCTGTCCGGCATTCAGTGTGTTCCATTCCCCGCCTTCCGAAAGGAACAGATTCATTTTTCCTTTGGTATCCGCCTGTGTGCCGCCGACCCACTTGGAACCGCCGGTAAGACCTACATAGGCTTCTGCACCTTCATTCATGCGGATAGTTCCCTGCAAGTCCGCTTGGGATGTCCCGATGGCACTTCCGTCCTCATTGACATTGATGAACGCTTTGAATCCTTTAGAGGCATTGAGCAAATTCTTCTCTTTCTGATTTTCTTTTACTTTGAGCGTACCACCGCCGATACGGAGTATATTTTTTTCTGTATTTCCTCCATAAAGAGATTCTTCCGTTCTGATCAGATCAGAAAGAGAGCCGTTCTTGGAATCATCAATATCCGCCGTGGTAATGGAAACGGTATTATTACTTCCAATCATATAGATACCGTAGGTTTTCGACTGATCGCCCCGGTTCCACTGCATGAGGCTGATAGCCCCCGGCTTGATGGTAAATTTGCCGTTGATAGCCAAATCGGAGCAGTCCAAAGAGGAAATGCCCGTTGTTCTTGTCGAACCGCCACGCAACTCTTCAATCATCACGTCTGCATTGATTGTCGTTTTTACCAAATCGTCCTTTACTTTTTTATTAAATCTCTGTCCATGGTTTCCGACAGCAATGCCGTGAGCGGACGTATATTTACTGCCGCTGTCCCCTGCCGGTGACCAGAGCGATTTCGCCTTAATCGTGATTGTACCGTTCTTCCCCGGATTGGTTTTATTGCTGTCAATTAAAATGGTCGTCTTATTATTCGACCGGATTCCGTAAGCAGAAAAATCAGCCCCCAAATCGGCAACCTTTGTCAAGTCAAGCGTTAAATTATGACCTGCCATATCAATATTGATTGTTTTAATGGAGTCTTTGCTGTGCGTATAGCCTAAAAGTCCCGCTGCAACAACCCTGGGACTATATTCAGATCCTTCCTTAGGCATATTGTCCTTACTGGTTACCTGTGCCAGTCTGTCTGCGATAAATACTTCGCTTTCACTGATTGGGTTGGTAGACTGATCTGCCATGACCTGCATGCTTCCGAAAAGCAAAAAGGCGGTAACGCCCAGAGATAACCGACGCATCTGTTTCTTTCTTTCTAATTGCATACTGAAATTTCTCCTCTTTCTTCACAACAATAAATAAAATAATACCGTCAAAATAAACCCTTTATCTCCGATTTATTCCTCCTCTCAGAAGCATAAATGTCCACTTTACAAGAAAAAAGCAAGGCAAATCAAAATTTCCACTCTAAAACACCAGGGAAATCCAATCTATACCTTGCAGATTCACACAGACTCCAAAAAAATAAGCGGCACTCCGGCTTCGTTCCTTGTTTTTGCATCTCTTTGTGAAAGACTTGCCACACAAAAACTCCCGTTACGGTTGCAGGACAGCTTTGGATTTTCACCAAATTCCCCACTTAAATTTTAATTTGATTCTATCTATTTATTATTTCTTATAGTTTACCTTTCTATTCTTTTTAATGCAAGTATAATATATTTTTTTGATATAGATTTTTTTTATATCATTGCAAGAATAAAGATATATACTGTAATTTGAAGTTTACTAAAGTGTTATATTTTACTTTATACATCTTTATTACCTGTTTTTTATTGAACTATTTTCATAAAATTGGCAGGATCAGATGATTTCGTTTATAATAATATAAATATAAAAGAACTCAACAGCGCACTTTTTACTTTTCTGCGCTTTTATATAAGGAACGCTTATGATTGATTCCTATAAAAAATTGATCGGCACTCTTTTGTTGCTTGTTTTAGGCACCATTTGTTTTATTGCCGTCAAGATGTATTGCCCCGAATTTTATGATATGACAATCAGCCTTACCCTGGCCGGTGATGTGGAAGGTCTTTCCGCCTACATTTCTTCTTTTGGTTACGGGGCTTTTGTTGTCAGCATTTTACTCTTGATTATATGTAATATTTTGGGAATTCCTACCATTCCCTTTCTCACAATCAACGGTGCTCTTTTCGGAATCATTCCGGGTATTATCATTTCCTGGGCCGGTGAAGTTATCGGTATCGAGATGAGCTTTCATCTGGGCCGTATTTTCTTCCGTAAAGAAGCACGACGGTTCATAGAGAAAAAGCATATGCTCCAAAAGCTGGACAAATACAGCTCTGTCTATGCGATGGGTGTGGCAAGGGCGATTCCTTATTCTCCCAATATTCTTTTTACGGCGATTGCCGTTTTAACAAAATTGACGACACGGCAGCATTTGCGGGCTTCTCTCATCGGGAAAATACCGTCTGTCGCCATCGAAGTCATTCTCGGCCATGACTTGATTCATTTTTCCGAACACGGCATGCGGTTTGTCATTCTTTTTATCCTTACGCTGGGCGGCTTTTTTATGCAAAGGAAATATAGAAAGCATAAGTATCACAATAACGACTGACAGCCATTTTTATGGCTTTTTTATTTTTAATCTCATACATTCAGGGAGGTTTTTATGTCTAAAGGATATATACAGGTATATACAGGCGATGGAAAAGGAAAAACCACCGCCGCTATCGGTCTTGCCATCCGGAGTATCGGTGCAGGTCATAAGGTACGGATTATCCAATTTATGAAGTCTCTTGCCTACTCGGAGCAAAAAGTTTTACAGTCGCTTGACGGCATTACTCTGACCACGTTGGGAAAACCTTACTTTATTGCTAAAGAAGGTATGCTGACCGAAGAAGAAATCAAGGCTTGGGGCGGTAATGTCCGCATCTATCCTGCCGGTCATCCGCCGGAAGAGTACCGTGCCATGATTCTTGACGGAATCAATCAGGCGGTACAAGCCGTGTCGGGCGAATATGATTTAGTCATATTAGATGAATATAATATGGCATGTTGGTATGATTTGGCCACCGAGGAAGATACAAAAAGAATTCTTTCTGCAAGAGCCCCCGGTGTAGAGTTGGTTTTTACAGGCCGCAATGCTCCTTCTTATATTTTAGAGGCGGCGGATTTGATTACGGAAATGAAAAAAATACGCCATTATTATGATAAGGGCGTACCGCAGCGCAAAGGAATCGAAGACTGAAAAAAGCACTCCCGTCTTTCCCCGGAATTTAACTGGGGGGAATGACGGGAGTGCTTTTTTATTACCACTTTCTTGGTATTTCCGGAAAGTGATCAACAATCATCATCGTTGCTAAAATATTGGCCATAAGTTTATCTTTTTCGTCAAGCATAACGGCTTCTATCACAATCGTGGATCGTCCGTGATGGGTGATCCGGCTCTTCACACGAAGTCGTGAACCCGGTCTTGCATTCCGGATAAAACTCATGGTAAGACTTGCCGTCACCACCACTTCTCCCACAGAAGCACTGGTAACACCGGTCACGGAATCGGCAAGGGCAACTAAGGTACCGCCATGCAAAACACCTCTGTGATTGGTATGTTTTTCCGGCACGGTATCCAAGCTGACCGTCACTTCACCGCAACGTATTTCATCGATACGGATATGAAAATAATCCTCCATAAAGTGATTTGATTTATAGATATTTCTGATATGTTCTACAATTTTTACAGGATCCTTCAGTTGTTCTGCCGCTCCGGGTTCCATTCGTTCTCACTCCATCCCTCTTTATTTTTGCACAAGGGGAACACTTTCTCCGTTATGTATTCTGGAAATGGCCTCTTTGGCTGCCTTTTGGGCAGCTTCTTTTTTATTTTTACCCATGCCTGTTCCCATCGGTTTTCCGTTAACTGTAATCTGCATCCAAATCGTCTTGTCATGGTCCGGTCCTTCATCACGGACAACCTCATAATGTATATCTACATCACCATGCTTTTGGACGATTTCCTGCAAATCTGTTTTATAGTCATGGTCATATTCTCCCCGGTCGACAAGGTCAAGAAATTTTTTCATATGGCCCAAAATAAACCGGGATGCCACTTCATAATTATTATCTAAATAAATAGCTCCGATTACCGCCTCGAACGCATTTCCCAAAATGGAAACACGGCTTCTTCCGCCGGACATCTCTTCTCCTTTACCGAGAAGCATATAATCGCCGACATGAAATTTGGCGGCGCATTCCGCGCAGGCAGGCTTACAAACGACACTCGCCTTTGCCCGTGTCAATTCGCCTTCCGGCCAATCGGGGAACCGGAGAAATAAATATTCTCCCACGACAAGATCAAGAACGGCATCTCCCAAAAATTCCAGTCTTTCATTGTCGTGAATCACTTCATTTTTATGCTCATTAGCATAGGATGTATGTGTCAGTGCCACATTCAGAAGTCCGAAATTCTGCATGGGTATTCCATTTTCTTCTGCAAATTTACGGACCTCTTCCAAACGCTCCTTTTTTCGCAATTCTATCAGTTTCATTCTTCATAACGCCTCATGACAATAACGGCATTGTGTCCGCCAAAGCCAAAGGAGTTGGACATAGCGACATTGATTTTTACATCTCTGGCGCCTTCGGTCACGTAATCAAGATCGCATTCCGGATCTCTTTCTTTCAGGTTGATGGTAGGATGTACCTTGTTATTTTCAATAGAAAGCGCACATACCACAGCTTCAATGGCACCGGCTGCTCCAAGAAGATGTCCCGTCATTGATTTTGTAGAATTTACGGGAATTTCATAAGCATGCTTTCCTAAAAGTGCCTTGATGGCCGATGTTTCATTCAAATCATTCAGGCGTGTCGATGTGCCGTGGGCATTTATATAATCGACTTCTTCCGGTTTCGTATGAGCATCCTTCAAGGCTTTTTCCATGCACAGATACGCCAGCTCTCCTCCCGGTCTGGGTGCGGTGATATGATAGGCATCACCGTTAGAGCCGTATCCGGCAAGCTCTGCATAAATATGAGCGCCTCTCTTCTTGGCATGCTCGAGTTCTTCCAATACCAAGACGCCGCTGCCTTCACCGAGAACAAATCCGTCTCTTCCCGCATCAAAAGGACATGATGCTTCTTCGGGCTGGCAGTCTCTTGAGGACAATGCTTTCATAGCGGCAAATCCTGCCATAGGTGCTTTGGAAACTGCTGCTTCTGCACCGCCGGCAATCATAATATCCGCATCACCATATTTAATCAGTCTTGCAGCAAGACCTATCGAATTCGTCCCCGATGCACAAGCGGTCACATCCGTAAGAACCGGACCGCGGAGTCCCAAAGTAATGGAAACTTGTCCTGACGCCATATTGGCAATCATCATCGGTATCGCAAAAGGATTTACCTTCCCCGGTCCTCTTTTTTCGATTTGGAGAATCGTGTCTTCCATGACATGAATACCGCCAATCCCCGTTCCGATAAGAGTCCCCGCCATATCCGGATTTTCTTTTGTCATATCCAGTTTTGCATCTGCTACAGCCATTTTAGCTGCTGCTACGGCAAACTGGGTGTAACGGTCCATATGACGGACTGTTTTTCTGTCTCCTGCCAAAGCGACGGGATCAAAATCCTTAACTTCTCCTGCAATTCTTACGGGAAAATCAGTGGCATCAAACTGGGTAATCGGCCCGACTCCCGGTTTTCCTGCCAGCAAATTATTCCAAAATTCCTCTTTTCCGTTTCCTACCGGAGAAACCACACCGAGTCCCGTAATTACTACGCGTCTTTCCATTATTGTAAAACACCTCACTCATCACATTATATTTTCATCTACAAAAAAATCTTCCATATCAGACAAAACCTCAAAAAAACGGATAGTGAAAAACCGTCCGCTTTTTTGAGGTATTCTCCTCACAGCGGCTTCACGGGGGAAGCTCCCCCGTTGCCTCCGTTGTCCCTTATTCATTACTGGACTTGTTTCTCAATGTAGTCTACTGCATCACGTACAGTTTTAATCTTTTCAGCTGCATCATCAGGAATTTCAATTTCAAATTCTTCTTCAAATGCCATAATCAGCTCAACTATGTCCAAAGAGTCTGCACCGAGATCATCAATGAAAGTGGAATCAATCTGTACATCAGCTTCACTGACGCCCAACTGTTCTACAACAATGTTCTTTACTTTATCAAAAGTACTCATCTTTTTCACCACCTTTCAATGGAATTATACCATGTAAATTATATTACATAACCATTCCGCCGTCTACTTTTAAAACCTGTCCCGTTATGTAAGAGGCTTTGTCAGATGCAAGAAATGCGACAGCCTTTGCAACTTCTTCAGCCCCTCCGAAACGACCGAGCGGTATGGAACGGAGCATGCCGTCTTTCAAATCATCGGGAATTTTATCCGTCATATCTGTCACGATAAAGCCCGGTGCAACAGCATTGACCCGGATACCCCGCGGTGCCAATTCTCTTGCTGCCGCCTTGGTAAGCCCGATGACTCCCGCTTTGGCTGCCGAGTAATTAAGCTGTCCCATATTTCCGATAATACCTGAAACGGAAGCAATATTAATAATGGCTCCTTTTTTACGGCGCATCATCATAGCGCCTGCGGCTTTTACAGTCAGGAAATTACTTTTCAAATCCGTATCGATAACCTCATCCCACTGATTTTCTTTCATACGGACTAAAAGCGAATCTCTTGTAATCCCCGCATTATTGACAAGAACATCAAGAAATCCGAATTCTTCTTTAACGGTCTTGAATATTCTGTCTACATCTTCTGCAGAAGACACATCTCCCTGCAGGATGAATGCCCGGCCTCCGGCCGCCGTAATTTCATCTCTGACAGCCTCGGCTGCCTCACGGCTTCCCGCATAGTTGACAGCGACCGCATAGCCTTCTTTTGCCAAAGCCAAAGCGATAGCACGGCCGATACCGCGGGATGCCCCTGTCACGAGTGCCGTTTTTTCTACCCCGTCCATTACTTTTCTCCTTTCAGCGCATTTACGGTATTTTGAATTGTTTCTATATTTTCTGCATGGTAAGAAGAAACAGTCTTATCAATTTTTCTCATAAATCCCGAAAGAACAGTTCCCGGTCCGCATTCAACAACGCAGTCTGTTCCCTCTGCCAAAAGAACGCGTACCGATTCTTCCCAGCGGACGGCATGTGCCGCCTGGGCCACCAGATTTTCACGGATTTCCTCTGCTTTTACTTCAGGACGGGCACTGAAGTTGGCAATGACGGGAATCTCTGCATCTTTGATTTCAATCTCATCCAATACAGCCTTCAATCTTTTGGCTGCCGGTTCCATCAGAACAGAATGGAAGGGAGCGCTGACCTTGAGCATAATCGCCCTTTTTGCGCCCGCTTCTTTAAGCGATTCACAAGCCTTGGCCACAGACGAACTTTCTCCGGCAATGACCGTTTGGCCGGGACAATTGAAATTAACGGCCTGGACAGGTTTATCGCCGGTCGAAACAGAATCACATATCTCAGTAATCCGCTGTGCATCAAGTCCGATGACAGCTGCCATTCCTCCCTTTCCGAGAGGAACTGCTTCCTGCATAAATTTCCCCCTTAAATGTACAGTGCGGACAGCATCGGCAAAAGAAATCGAACCGGCTGCAACAAGAGCCGAATATTCGCCCAAACTGTGACCTGCAGCGATAACAGGTACAATCCCCTGTTCTTTTAATATTTCATAACAGCATACACTGGCCGTCAGAATCGCCGGCTGTGTAAATTCCGTTTTCATCAATTCACTGTCCGGTCCTTCAAACATCATTTTTGAAATAGAAAATCCTAATGTTTCATCCGCCTCTTCGATAAGACGTTTTACAGAATCATGGGACTCATATAAATCATGTACCATCCCTACTTTTTGTGATCCCTGTCCGGGAAAAAGAAATGCTGTTTTCAAAATATCACCTCATCTGTTCCATTCTTACTGTAAAATTAAATCCATTTTATTACGTCACAGCCCCAGGTCAGACCGGCGCCGAATCCTGTGAGTACGACGATATCCCCATGCTTTATATTACCGCCTCTGACCGCCTCATCAAGTGCGATACCCACCGAGGCCGCCGATGTATTGCCGTAGCGGTTTACATTTACATAAACTTTTTCGGCCGGCAAATCCATTTTTTTCGCCAAGGAGTGAATAATCCGTTCATTGGCCTGATGAGCAATAAAAAGCCGGATGTCATCCTTTGTAAGACCTGCCTTTTCAAGTGCCTTGGCTGTCGTAGCTTCCATGTGACGGACTGCCGCCTTGAATACATCGGTCCCGTCCATGTGGACATAGATATGCCCGTCATCAATCGCCTCATGGGTGACCCTCTCGGCTACTCCGCCGGCGGGGATGCATAAAATATCCCCTAAACTTCCGTCCGATCCCAAATCGGAAGCAATCAGACCGAATCCTTCTTCGGCCGGTCCTACCACGGCAGCTCCTGCACCATCACCGAAAAGAATACAGGTAGAACGGTCTTTCCAGTTCACCAGACGGGATAAAATTTCTGCGCCCACAATCAGCACATGCTTGCAGATACCGCCTTTTACCATACCTGCTGCCGTTGCCAGTGCATAAATGTATCCGGAGCAGCCTGCGGAAATATCCATAGCTCCCGCTTTTTTCATTCCCATTTTATCCTGCACAAGACAAGCGGTAGAGGGCACGATATGATCGGGTGATGCGGTTGCCACCATAACAAAATCTATATCATCGGCAGAAAGGTTGGCCATTTCAAGTGCTTTTTCTGCGGCTTTCACACATAAATCGGATGTATTTTCCTCGGAGGAAGCGATGTGTCGTGTTTCTATCCCCGTCCTTGTACGTATCCATTCATCGGTGGTATCCACCATTTTTTCAAGATCAAAGTTTGTCAGCAATTTTTCGGGTGCATAATGACCCGTTCCTAAAATACCTGCAGAATTAATTTTTTTCATATTTTTCCCATTCCCGGTTTAATTACTTTCCGTAACCGAACCGGCTCCTTCTTCTGTTTCTTCTAATGTGCTCCTGATAATATCAGAAACATGCGCTTCCGTATATTGACTTGCCATGTGGACGGCATTTCTGATTGCCCAAGCCTTAGATGCACCGTGACAAATAATAAGACCACCTCGGATACCCATCAGCGGCGCTCCTCCGTACTCGGAATAATCGAGCCGTTTCACCAGATATTTTTTCAATGCCGGTTTCAACAGCAACGCCCCTATTTTGGCTCTGAGTCCGCCTTTAACGGCCGCCTCTTTTAATAAGGCGGAAAACATATTGGCTGCCCCTTCACCAAATTTCAGAACTACATTTCCCGTAAAGCCGTCCGACACGATGACATCAAATTCACCGGACATGATATCTCTTCCTTCCGCATTGCCTGCAAAAGGAATCGTATTTTGCCGTGATAATTTTTCATACGCTTCTGTCACAGAAGCACTGCCTTTCGTGCTTTCTGCACCGACATTCAGAAGTCCCACCTTCGGTTCTTTAATGTGTTGTACTTTATTTGCATAAATATATCCGAGTACCGCATTTTGGCAAAGCGTTTCTGCCTTGGACTGCGTACTGGCTCCCGAGTCAATCAAAAAAGTATATCCCCCTTTTTGATTGGGAATCGGCGTCAGAATAGCAGGCCGTTCCACACCGGGTATACGGCGGATCCCGAGAAGTCCTGCCGTCACGGCAGCCCCTGTCGAGCCGGGAGCAACAAGAGCCCCGCACTCTCCTTGTTTGACGAGTTTGGCTGCCACAGAAATCGAAGCATCTTTCTTTTTGCGGAAGGCCATCCCCGGGTGTTCCCCCATTTCAATGACCTGTGACGCATGATGAATCTCTATCAACGGTTCTTCCTCTGCATGAACTTCCGCAAGAACCGGTCTGATTTGTGCTTCATCACCTACGAGTACAACAGGAATTTTAAAATCTCTTACTGCCTGAACGGCACCTTTTACTATTTCGACAGGCGCATAGTCTCCGCCCATAGCATCTACTGCAATTTTATTCATAAGCCGCCTCTCCTGTTTCTTTTGCTGCCTCCATAATAAATTTCGCTCTGAATACTTCACTTCCGCCTTTAAAAAAGCTGATGTAAATATATTTTTTATTCTGCTTCATTAATGCAATCTTTCCCTTTAAAACTAAGAGTTCTCCCGGTTCTACAGGCTGCTTGTATTTGATATTTCCTACCTGGACCGGCGATAAAAGTTCTCCCGAAAGAAGCTCTGCAAATTCGGAAGCCGCTTTGTATAACCGGTCTGCAGAAACCATACCGGAGCCGTCAGACATAAATTCTTTTGTTTTAAAAAGTGCGAGTCCTTTTTTCTGCGGTTCCAAATCCAGAACTTGGAAATCTGCCCCGTCCGATGACGGACCGGTCGTCACTGCCTGTTCCACCCGTTCCCGCATTTGCGAAATTCCCAGCGTCTGCCGGTCCAAACGAATCGTAGCAACCGATACAGAAAACTTACGGGCCAGCTCCTCGTCGGTCAAACAAGGGTTTTTACGAACAGCCTCCGCCATTTCTTCCCGGCGTTTCTCCTTATTGACTTTGCTCCCCTTCATAGTTATCACCTGCTGATAATACCATATCGCAACAAATTATATCCGTCCTTTAGGTAATTTTAAAAGAATATTTTTGATATTTCTCCCATAAAATTATCAAATTTTTTATTATTTTATCATCTGGTCATAAATAATTGCAAGTCCCTTTTATAAAATTTATTTTTTTCATCGCCAAACAGTTTTTTCTATATTTTCA
>OBXJ01000157.1_pt1 | contig 71487 bp, 65 predicted proteins | sample 1495401 | NCBI WGS metagenome assembly OBXJ01 (sample SAMEA2580149, study PRJEB22360) | human gut metagenome | biome: human gut; feature: human-associated habitat; material: faeces | place: Denmark | collected 2008/2010 | reverse complement strand
GGAGAAACTTATAACTGAATCCTGTTTCCATTTACACAAAATTTTGGACAGTGTCTTATAATCTGTGAAAATCTGTGTAATCTGTGGTGAAAAAATTGTCCACCTTGATAAATAGTGGCTTCTGAGAAATTATTTCTTCAGCTTCGCAATAATTTCCTCAGCTACCTTTTTACCGGACATCAACATTCCTCCAAAGATCGGTCCCATACGCGGAGTACCCGAAACGGCGGAAGCAGCCATACCGCAAACGTAAAGTCCCGGATAGATTTCCTTCGTACCGTTTACAACCTCTTCCTCTCCTGCAATTACATCCAGTGAACGTTCGCCAATTACACCACCGGTTTCGGTAGCCAGGCGACTGCCATTCTTGCGGGCTACGGTAGCGGCTATTTCGCTGTCATGGCCTGTTCCGTCTATTACTATCTTTGCAAGGATGTTCAGCGGGTCCACGTGCATACCTTCGCGCAATACAGGAGTCCAGTTTACCACTACTCCGCTTACCGTATTATTCTTGAAGATAACATCTTCTACGGAATAGCAGTTGAATACGGTGGCTCCGGCATGTACGGCATGATAAAGCAATGCAGAGGTACTCTCTACAGAGTCCATCACATATAAGCCGTCCTCATATTTCTCGTGGTTGATATTGAATTCCTTTACAATGTCAATCGCTTCTTCCTGAATCACAATCTGGTTGAACATCATGGCACCGCCCCACATTCCGCCGCCGGGAGCAAGCTTACGGTCGAACTGCGCTACTTTCAACCCGGCCTTTGCCAGATAATAAGCGGCTACTATGCCCGACGGACCACCACCTACAATGGCAACGTCCAGATCAAGATTCCTCTCTAATTTCTCAAAATAGGTACTGATGATACCTTTGGATACTTTTGTTTCAATCATTTTCTTATAAGTTTAAAAAGTTATTCGTTCTCTGTATTTTCTATTTCTGCATCATAATCACAATCTTTCAGTCGTTGGCTGATGCGCATGGCACAGAAGTTGGGCCCGCACATGGTGCAATACTTCCCGTTCAGCTGGTTGGCTTCCTTGTAATATTGCAAGGCGCGTTCCGGATCGAGACTCAGATTGAACTGGTCTTTCCAGCGGAATTCATAGCGGGCTTTGCTTAAGGCATCGTCACGTACTTCGGCACCCGGATGGCCTTTGGCAAGGTCTGCGGCGTGTGCGGCAATTTTGTAAGTTACCACTCCTATGCGTACATCTTCTTTCTGCGGTAATGCAAGATGTTCTTTGGGTGTCACATAGCAAAGCATCGCTGTTCCGTACCAACCGATTTGTGCTGCGCCAATGGCACTTGTGATGTGATCATATCCCGGTGCAATATCTGTAACCAGCGGACCGAGAGTATAGAACGGTGCTCCGTGGCATTTCTCAATCTGCCGGTCCATATTTTCCCTGATCTTATGCATGGGTACGTGTCCCGGACCTTCGATGAATGCCTGTACATTTTTTGCCCAGGCGCGTTCTACCAGTTCTCCCATCGTATCCAGTTCCGCAAACTGTGCCCGGTCGTTCGCATCACGGATAGCTCCCGGACGCAAACCATCACCTAATGAAAGTGCCACATCATATTGTGCGCATATATCGCATATATCATCGAAATGCTCATACAGGAAACTCTCTTTCTGATGGATTTTACACCATTGGGAGATAATGCTTCCTCCCCGGCTCACCATTCCGCAAAGGCGGTCATTGGCATAATGAATATTTTTCAGGCGGATACCACAGTGGATTGTAAAATAATCTACCCCTTGCTCACATTGTTCGATCAGTGTATCTTTAAATAGTTCCCAGGTAAGGTTTTCCGCCTTTCCGTGTACTTTCTCCATCGCCTGATACATGGGAACAGTACCTACCGGAACAGGACAATTCCGGATAATCCATTCCCGTGTCTCGTGAATATTTTCTCCTGTAGATAAGTCCATCAGCGTATCTCCACCCCATTTACAACTCCAGACGGCCTTTTCCACTTCTTCTTCAATCGTGGAAGAGGTAGCTGAATTTCCGATATTCGTATTAATCTTTACGAGGAACTTTGAACCGATAATCATAGGTTCAGCTTCGGGATGGTTGATGTTGGCGGGTAAGGCAGCACGTCCTGCCGCAATTTCATCACGCACAAACTCCGGTGTGATGTAAGTTTCTATACCCAACTGTTGGCAGTTCATATTCTCACGGATGGCTACATATTCCATTTCCGGTGTTACGATACCCTGTTTGGCATAGTACATCTGCGTAATCTGCTTGCCTGCTTTGGCACGATAAGGCAAAGTGATATGATCAAAACGCAGGGAGTCAAGGCTTTTGTCTGCCAGACGCATCTTTCCATATTCGGAGCTGATTTCCGTCAACCGTTCTACATCCCGTTCCTGTATCCACGGTTCGCGGAGGCGTGGCAAACCTTTCTTTAAATCTACCTTCTGTTCCGGATCACTGTATGCGCCGCTTGTATCATATATGTAGACGGGCGCATTCTCCGTCATAACTTTTTTCCCGTTTTCCACTACTACGGTAGGGGTAAGGTTCACTTTTCGCATCCCAACTTTCAGATAAGGATGGAGTTGCCCCTGCATATAGACTTTCTCGGATTCGGGATAAGTAATTTTTGTTTTATCTTCCATGGTTCACTAATTGATTTCTATTGGGTCAGTCGTATAATTGTTTCCATTTCACGTACCGGATTCTCAGCTTTCAGAATACCGCCGCTCAATGCTATTCCGCTCAGTCCTAATGCTTTCAGGGATGGGATGTCCTCACGTGTGATTCCACCGATGGCAACGACAGGAATTGTTATTCCTTCTTCGTGCATTTGCGTCAGGATGGAATGATAACCGTCCAGCCCCAGAATGGGTGATAACTTTTGTTTGGTAGTTGTGAAGCGGAAAGGACCGCAACCGATGTAGTCGGCGCCATCAGCGGCATGTTGCCGGATGTCCTCGAACGTGTTGGCTGTTCCGCCAATAATGAAATCTTTGCCCAGCCTTTCCCTTGCTTCTTTTATCGGCATATCCAGTTTTCCTAAGTGGACACCGTCCGCGCCAATCTGTTTCACCAGTTCCACGTGGTCATCAATGATGAACGTGGCTCCGTATTGGCGGCAGAGTTCCTGCACTTGCACGGCTGTGGCTTTCAGCTCTTCTGAAGAAGCATCCTTCATCCGAAGCTGAACCCAGCGGCATCCCCCTTCAAGGGCTATGCGTGCGGAGTCCGAATAAGAAATGGATGCCGTAAAATGCGTAATGAATTGTACGTCAAACATTCAAACTCTGAATTTAGAAATTATACTTACAGAAAGGGATAGTAGTATAAACGAATAGTAGAATATAGAAAGAAAATTCCCTTCGACGGTACTAACCGTATCAGGTTCATTGGGTATAATCTCAGCTATTTTTATAGCACCCCCTTTTCTGCCGACAAAGAAAGGACGAATGTTTTTAATAGGAATAATACCGCTCTATCTTTTAAGTTTATTTAAACTTGACATAATTGAGGCGGGTGTATTGTTTGTTTCCCGAAGTAAAGGTACAAGAGATGCGTGCCGAGGCAATATATACCGATTCTCCGGGCTCGAAGGCATGTTCCGTAGCGGGCACCTGACACGATTCCCGGCTTGCCGTACGCGAGTTGGTCCGGAAAGTGACGAGGTTGCCGATAGGATCTTCCAAAGTCAGTATCTGCCGGACATAGAAATAAGGAGTCGTTCCTTTCACGGTGGTTTTGTAAGGATCGTCTTCCAGCCGGACACGGAGTACTTTCAGTGTCAGTTCTTTCACTTTATCTCCTTCTTTCCCCAGAAAACGGCTGGTAGAATATTTCTGATGTGCCTGCCGCTTCTGAATATCCAGATGGACGGAATGATACACCTGTGCTATTTGTACGAAGCGTTCCTGTTTAGGTATACGTGGAGTAAACTTATAAGCAATCCAACTCACATATGCCGGATCGATACGGAAGATTTCGTGCAGGAAATGTCCATGATACTTTCCGAAAGAGATAATGTCGTCTCCCTTACTCTGCATACGTTTGGCATTATATTCTACCAACAGAATGCAACGTGGAGAATAATAACATAGGCTGCTTGCCGCTCGCAGACTTTCATGGATGTCTGTAGAAAGGTCCTGGACGTAAAAAATGGACTGGCGTTCGGGAAGAGGAGAATACACCCATAAGGAGTAACGGGGAGATTCCGGACGGGGCAGTACAACCAGATAAGCACCTGCCTCTTTGTAAGAGGTTCTTCCCTGATTGTATTCATTTAGTTTCTTGTACAACAGTTCTTGTTCAGCTTCTGATATACCAGGAAGAATCGGATTTGCCATAAGCTCTGAGTTATTTACTCAAATATACGATTTTTCGTGTAAATAATCAAGTTTTGTATGGAAAAGTTTAGGAAGAGATAATGTATATTCAATAAAATAATTGAATTTGTATTATTTGTTGGTCATGAAAAGGATGACTGTTAATCTCTTTTTTATACAATTCATACTTTCGTTATGATGTGTCTTTTTTGTATCTGCACCGTACCCGAACCGTATCAGGGCTGTACTTGCTCCGTACATTCTTCGGTCAAAGGTACTTCTACACGAAGAAAGTACGGAGCGGGTACGGAGCAGGTACGGCTTTGATACGTCACAGATGCTTCTGGAGGTATTTAAAACCTGGTGTTTATGTTCCTTATACATCTTTACAACCCGGAGATGTGTTTATCAAAGGCGGATCACCGGGGCACGCAGTCATTGTAGTGGATGTGGCGATTTACCCTCAAACAGGAAAGACAGTGTTCCTGCTGGCACAGAGCTATATGCTGGCTCAACAGATTCACATATTGGTGAATCCCGCTAACCGTGGATTATCGCCTTGGTATGAGCTGTCTGACAATGATGAAGGTAAGCTCTACACTCCGGAATGGGTGTTTGAGAAGAAGGATTTGAAACGGTTTAAGTAGGATGAATGAGAGAGTCAAAGAGTACTTACCGGACGATGCACCTGTTGTTGGCAGGTGCATGTGAGGTGTTAGAACCGAACCATCAGTTCCAATACAATCTTATCTTGTTCAGACTCTTTGGCAATACTGTTTTTGGCATAGAAATACTTTTCGTAGTTCAGCCGGAGATCTGTGCGGAATGCCTTGCTGAGACTGAAAGTGATACCTCCGGTTATACGGTGGCGTTTGTAGTCGGTGGTAGTCAAGGCTCCGGTTTCTTCGTTGATGGCTTTACCATCGCTTTGACTGGTCATCATATCATAGCGTGCCAGAAAGGACATCTTGCTGAATACTTTTTGTAAGGGGAGGTCGTAATTGATAAAACTATTTACGGCATGCACGTTGTCATAGGCATTGTCTGCATAAGTTTTGTACAAATACTCTCCTTCAATATGGAAGCGCCCGAATTCATAGAAAGCACCGATGTCATACGAGTTTATCCTTACCTCTTGTGGCTGGATGCTCTGTATGCTTAAAGCCAGATTCAGCTTTTTGGCGAAAAGGAATTGTGCTTTGGCGGAATAGTTTACTTCTTTGTGCCATTCTTTTTGATTAGTCAGTCCCGAACCATTGTAGAGTCCGCCTTCTAAGGTTACAGGTATTCCAGTGCCGAATTTATATCCCAATGTAACGCCAACGTCACGCACATTACCAACTTGTTTCGCAATAAACGAACGGTTAGCGAAATATTGCTGATGTGGAGAGCGGTGGGCGTCGATTGTAAATGGTACTCGCATTTGTCCTGCGGTGACGGTCAGGTCTTTTATTGGGAAAAGACGGGCGTAGGCATCCAGCATTTTGATTTGTCCTTCATCGGAGAGATCAATTTCCGCCTTATAAGCTACGATGGGCAATACATTTCCGGTAATGCTGATGCGTGCATTGCGTACTTCGAAACGACTGGCAGCCATTTCTGTCTGATACTCAAACTTAGTACGGATAGTACCGTGTATTTCCGGCAGGTAATCTTTTGTTTCCAACTCTTCTTTATCAATCTTCTTTCCGTCCTCGTTGCGGTACGGAGTCTGAGCGTTTGCTGTCAGCGACAGTAGGATGATGAACAACATGAATGCGCTTTTCTTCATAATCATTAGTTGTAGTCGATTAATTTATGGCAGCAAAGTTCAGACATGTGTGTTATATTTTTGTGTCATGTATGTTTCGTTTTGGTTACAATCATCTTTTTCTCTTTACTTCAGTGACGGTACTGACCTTGAGAATCCATTTTCTTTCACTTTTACTAAAAGAGGTAACATAAGCGAAAAAACGTGTTACACAAATATGAAGAATCTTTCTGGAAAAAGCGTTCTTTTGTAACCGTTTCCAATTAGTGAGTGATATGCATGTACAAATACATGGTAGATAATAGATATACTATGAAAACCTTTTAAATAATTATCAGATGAAACATTTATTCAAATTTTCCCTTTGCGCATTGGCATTGACCATGAGCGCAAATACCGGATTCGCACAAAGCGGAGAAACGGGGCTGAAGGATGCCTATAAAGATTACTTCTCTATTGGCGTGGCTGTTAATATGCGTAACATCTCGAATCCCGAACAGATTGCCATTATCAAAAAAGACTTCAACAGTATTACGGCAGAAAACGACATGAAGCCGCAACCCACCGAGCCTGCCTACGGACAGTTCAATTGGGAGAATGCCGATAAGATCGCCAATTTTTGCCGTAGCAACGGAATCAAGTTACGCGGGCACTGTCTGATGTGGCATGCCCAGATAGGAGAATGGATGTATAAAGATGAAAAAGGGGATTTAGTGTCGAAAGAGAAACTTTTTCAAAATATGAAACATCACATTACAGCCATTGTAGAACGCTATAAGGATGTGGTGTATGCGTGGGACGTTGTGAATGAAGCAATCTCCGATGGTGGCTGGCAAGGTGGCCGGCGAGGCATGGGAGAACACCCAAGTCCGTATCGCAATTCCCCTCTTTATCAGATTGCCGGTGACGAGTTTATTAAGAAAGCCTTTATTTATGCCCGTGAGGCCGACCCTAATGTACTCCTTTTCTACAATGACTATAATGCTGCTGATCCTGGAAAACGCGATCGCATCTATAATATGGTGAAATCCATGAAGGAAGAAGGTGTGCCCATTGATGGTATTGGCATGCAGGGACATTACAATGTCTATGGTCCGAGCATGGAAGATGTAGATGCTGCCCTGACGAAATATTCTACGATAGTGAAACATATCCATATTACTGAGTTGGATATTCGTGCCAATCAGGAGATGGGAGGACAGCTCAATTTCAGTCGTGACGGCGGCAACATCAGTCAGGTAGTAAAAACGCTTCAGGAAGATCAGTATGCTCGCTTGTTTAAAGTACTTCGCAAACATAAGGATGTGGTAGACAATGTTACTTTCTGGAATCTTTCCGACCGCGATTCATGGCTCGGTGCACGTAACTATCCGTTGCCTTACGATGAAAATTATAAGGCGAAACGTGTCTATAGTATCATTAAGGATTTTGATCCGGCAAGCGATACTGCTGTAGTGAAAGAGGATTTCCGTCCTTCTGTACTTAATCAGCCCGGACAGCAATATCCTATGGTCAATTCGCAAGGATACGCCCGCTTCCGTGTAGTTGCTCCTGATGCCAAATCAGTCATTGTCAGTCTTGGATTAGGCGGTCGTGGTGGCACAGTTCTCCGCAAAGATAAAGAAGGTGTATGGGTAGGTACTACAGATGGCCCTATGGATGAGGGATTCCATTATTATCACCTGACTATCGATGGTGGTGTGTTTAATGATCCGGGTACTAAGAATTATTACGGCTCTTGCCGATGGGAAAGTGGTATTGAAATTCCGGCTCATGATGAGGATTTCTATGCTATGAAGCAAGTGCCTCATGGAAATGTTCAACAGGTTTATTTTTATTCCAAGAGCACAGATACCCATCGTCGTGCATTTGTTTATACACCGCCCACTTACGGAAAGGATAAGAAGAAATATCCGGTTCTCTATTTACAGCATGGATGGGGAGAAGATGAGACGGCATGGTCCAATCAGGGGTATGCGAATCTGATTATGGACAATCTGATTGCCGAAGGCAAGATTGAACCGTTCATCATCGTAATGACGTATGGCATGACGAATGATGTGAAATTCGGACATATCAATGAGTTTACGGCCAAGGAGTTTGAAACAGTGCTGGTGGACGAACTGATCCCTTATATTGATAGTAACTTCCGTACACAGGCCGATAAGAAGCATCGTGCAATGGCAGGACTTTCTATGGGTGGTTTTGAAACGAAACTGATAACCTTGCGTCGTCCGGAAGTATTCAATTATTACGGGTTACTGAGCGGTGGTACCTATGCACCGGGCGATATCAAGGATAAGAATCAGGTGGCATCCATTTTCATCAGCTGCGGAAGCAAGGAGAATCCGGATGGTGTGACTAAAGCCGTGAATGACCTCAAGGCGGCCGGTTTTAAGGCAACGTCTTTCGTTTCTCCCGATACGGCCCATGAATTCCTGACTTGGCGCAGGAGTTTGTATCACATGGCACAGTTACTTTTCAAATAAGGAATAAACAGGCGTGGAATTTCATGGATTTTTCTTTTGCTTATTCCGTGAAATTCCGCGTAATCTGTACGAAGCGTTTCTGTTTGAAGATGTATAGGAGAGTTTGTAGGCAACCCAACTGATATTTATACTTAATAAATGTAGCATTCTTACGAGGTTTATAATTTATATTTAATAGAATTGCTATATGTGCATTGTTTGTTAATCATAAATTATAAAAGTATGAAGCTGATAAATCGCCCTTTGTATACAGTATAGAATACATCCTTTTATAGGGAAAGGTATCATTAAAGTACTGACCGGACAACGGCGGGTAGGGAAGAGTTGTATTTTAAAGCAGCTTCAAATTGATATTCTTAAAGAGAATCCTCAGGCAAATATTCTTTATATCAATATGGAATACGAAGAATTCAGGGGAATTCGGAATGATACGGATTTATTCGAATATCTGCGCGATAAGTTTCAGGAAGGTGTGGATACGGACAATTATCCAAAGTATGTTGTCAGTCTGGATGAGTTTAATCGTGGAAGAGATGTGCAAGGCATACAACACCTGCATTTGTCGGACTTTCTGAAGAAAGAGGTGCTATGATAACACCTCGGAGTTTTGTTTGATATAGTTAGAATCTCACCGTCAGTCCCAATATAGTCTTATCCTGTTCTGGTTCTTTAGCAATGCTGTTTTTTTAACATTAAAGTCGACTTTATACTATGGGTAAGATGCTATCCGTAATACTGATGTGTGTAATTTCTTGGGGTGTTTGAGCAAGTTGCGGTCTGCCATGAAATAGACTTTAGATACGCTGACTTCTAAGCTGTGAACTTATTACTATTCTTATTTTTGTTTACTACGGAGAACTTGCGAGTTGTACAACTCGTAAGTTTTTCGTAGCTGCAAAGGTACGGAAAGGTAGGGAGAAACAAAGAGAATGATGTGAAGTCATGTGAAAAAGGTATGCCTTTTCTGTTTCTTCTCCCCGAAATCATCTATTTTTGTAAGCTAATAGAATGAATATCTAAAAATGAACAGTCCTGATAAGCGAGTATTGGTGGGTATGAGCGGCGGTATAGACAGTACTGCCACTTGCCTGATGTTGAAAGAACAGGGGTATGAGATAGTCGGATTGACCATGTGGGTGTGGGGAGACGAACCTGTGGAAGCTCGGCAACTTGCCGGCAGTATGGGTATCGAACACCATGTAGCTGATGAACGTGAGGCTTTTCGCAAAGTAATTGTGCAGAACTTTATTGATGAATATTGTCAGGGGCGGACTCCAAATCCTTGCGTGATGTGTAATCCTACCTTTAAATTCCGCATACTAACAGAGTGGGCAGACAAACTAGGTTGCGCATTTATCTCTACCGGGCATTATAGCCGTCTGGAAGAAAAGAATGGAAAGATATATATAGTGGCCGGAGATGACGATAAGAAAGATCAGTCTTATTTCCTCTGGCGACTGGGACAAGATGTGCTGAGGCGTTGCATTTTTCCGCTGGGCACCTATACGAAGTTGCAAGTGAGGGAATATCTGCGTGAGAAAGGTTATCAACTGAAGGCGGAAGAGGGAGAGAGCATGGAGGTTTGTTTCATCAAAGGTGATTATCGGGACTTTCTGCGCGAACATTCTCCTGAAATAGATAGTGCGATTGGTCCCGGATGGTTCGTCAGTTCCGAAGGAGTGAAGTTGGGAGAGCATAAAGGTTTTCCTTATTATACCATTGGACAACGGAAAGGGCTGGAAATAGCTTTAGGGAAACCGGCTTATGTGTTGAAGATAAATCCGCAGAAAAATACGGTGATGCTGGGTGATGCCGAACAATTGCGGACAGAATATATGTTAACCGAACAGGATAATCTTATTGATGAGCAGGAATTCTTTTCGGCTTCCGATTTGACGGTACGCATCCGTTACCGAAGCAAGCCGATTCCCTGTACGGTGAAAAGGCTGGAAGATGGGCGGTTGTTTGTACATTTCCTGTCAGAGGCATCGGCTATTGCACCCGGTCAGTCGGCTGTATTCTATATTGGAAGGCGGGTAGTAGGTGGTTCTTTCATTGCTTCCCAACGGGGTATCGGGCTGGTTATTTCAGAAAATGAATAAGTAATAAAATAATAGAATGAGAAAATTAATATCCTTTTTAGCCATTGCCCTGCTTGCAACAGGGGCATCGGCGCAACAAGATACATTGAAGTATCGCATTAGTTTAAAAGATAAAGCTGCTACAGAATATTCTTTAAAAAAACCGGAGAAATACTTGTCGGCAAAAGCGATTGAGCGCCGCCGGAAGCAGAACCTTCCGATTGATTCTACAGATCTCCCGGTATGCCGTAAATATATAGATGAAATCCGCAAACAGGGAGTGAAGATTGTGGTAACGGGGAAATGGGATAATTTTGTAACGGTGTCCTGCAACGATACGACTCTGATTGATCGTATTGCGGCACTGCCTTTTGTGCTTTCAACAGAGAAAGTCTGGATTTCTCCCGGTGCCGGCAAACCATCGATGGCGACGGAACGTGATTCTGTGTTGAACCAACCGACGATACATTCGGATAGCATTTATGGGCGTGCTATCACTCAGATTCAGATGAGCAACGGTGACAAATTACACGAAGCGGGCTTCAAAGGGCAGGGTATGACAATTGCGGTTATTGATGCCGGATTCCATAATGTCGATAAGATTACTGCTATGCAGAATATCCGTATTCTCGGTACAAAGGATTTTGTAAACCAACAGGCTGATATCTTTGCAGAAAGCAGCCATGGGATGAGTGTACTGTCCTGTATAGGTATGAACCGACCTGATATAATGACGGGGACGGCTCCCGAAGCTTCTTTTTGGTTGCTTCGCAGTGAGGATGAATATTCGGAACACCTGGTAGAACAGGATTATTGGTCGGCTGCGGTTGAATTTGCCGATAGTGTGGGAGTGGATGTAATCAATACATCTTTGGGATACTACTCATTTGATGATAAATCGAAGAATTATAAATATCGCGATCTGGATGGACGTCATGCATTGATGTCGCGCCAGGCTTCCCATATTGCAGATAAAGGAATGATACTGGTATGCAGTGCCGGCAACTCCGGTGCGGGTTCCTGGAAAAAGATCACTCCTCCGGGAGATGCTGATAATGTATTGACGGTAGGAGCGATTGACAAGAGAGCTGTACTGGCTACTTTTTCTTCCGTAGGTAATACAGCGGATCATCGTGTGAAGCCGGATGTGGTTGCGGTAGGGGTTGGATCGGATGTGATCCGTACGGATGGTAACCAGGGACGGGCTAACGGTACTTCTTTTTCTTCACCTATCATGTGCGGTATGGTGACATGTTTGTGGCAGGCTTGCCCGACGTTGACGGCAAAAGAAGTGATTGAGTTGGTGCGCCGATCCGGTGACCGTGCCGGTTTCCCGGATAATATCTACGGATATGGAGTACCTGATATGTGGAAGGCATACAATGATTATAAATCAAATAATAAATAACTGATTACAAGCTGTTACTCGTAGTTCGTCACTTGTAGCTGGTAGCTTGTCACTCGTAGCTGAACAATATGGAAGCATTATCTTTACTGGAACTTAATGCCTTGGTGCGCCGCAGTCTTGAACAATGCCTGCCTGATGAATATTGGGTACAGGCAGAGTTGAGTGATGTGCGAACGAACAGTACCGGGCATTGCTATCTGGAATTTATTCAGAAAGACCCCCGTAGCAATGGTCTGGTTGCAAAGGCGCGGGGTACTATCTGGTCGAATGTCTATCGGCTGCTGAAACCTTATTTCGAAGAAGCGACAGGGCAGGCTTTTGTTTCCGGTATTAAGGTACTGGTTCAGGTTACTGTCAGTTTTCACGAGCTTTATGGCTATAGTCTGACCGTACAGGATATCGATCCTACTTATACGTTAGGAGATATGGCACGTCGTCGTCGGGAAATACTGAAGCAACTGGAAGAAGAAGGTGTCTTGACGCTGAATAAAGAGTTGGAAATGCCAACTTTGCCGCAACGCATTGCTGTGATATCCTCTCCAACAGCCGCAGGCTATGGTGATTTCTGCCATCAGTTAAAGAATAATCCCAGAAACTTTTTCTTTTATACAGAATTGTTTCCCGCCTTGATGCAAGGCGATAGGGTAGAAGAATCTGTATTAGCAGCTTTGGATCTAATCTTAAGTCGTCAGAATGATTTTGATGCCGTAGTCATCATCCGTGGCGGTGGAGCAACTTCCGATCTTTCCGGTTTTGATACGTATTTGCTTGCTGCCGCTTGTGCCCAATTTCCGTTGCCTATAATTACCGGAATAGGGCATGAAAGAGATGATACGGTACTCGATTCTGTGGCGCACACCCGTGTGAAAACCCCGACTGCTGCTGCAGAGTATCTTATAAATTGCATGGATCTTGCTGCTGATGAACTGGAAGTGCTTATCACCCAATTGCACGACAGCGTGATTTCCCGTTTGACGGAGGAACATCGAAGGCTGGCCTTGTATAGAAACCGTATTCCTTCTGCTGTTGTCCGTCGCGTATCTGATGCCAAGCTTGCATTGCTTACCGCCCGGAAGGATATCTCACAGGCTGTTACAACCTCTCTCGCGCGCCAGCAGCATCGCCTGGATTTGTTGCGGCAGCGTCTTGTAGATGCTTCGCCAGAGAAAATGCTTGCCCGTGGCTATAGCATTACTTTGAAAGATGGAAAAGTAGTGAAAGATGCCACCCTCTTGAATGAAAAAGATGAAATACTCACCCGTTTTTACCGGGGGGAAGTGACCTCCGTCGTAAATCATAAATCATAAAATATTCCTATGTCTACTTCAAAGAAAAAAGAAACCTATTCCCAAGCCATGGAGCGCTTGGAGAAGATTGTCCGTCAAATAGACAATAATGAATTGGAAATTGATGCGCTTGCCGAAAAAATAAAGGAAGCGAATGAGATTATTGCGTTTTGCAGCGATAAATTGACCAAAGCTGACAAGGAAATCGAAAAATTACTGTCGGAGAAGCGGGAAAGTGAAGAATAAAGACTAAATTTGTTGCAGAATGTACGTAATGAGATTACTAATACTTTGAGATATGAAAGAAATAGATTGGTCTAATCTGTCATTCGGATACATGAAGACAGATTACAATGTGAGAATTAATTTCCGCGAAGGTGAGTGGGGAAAACTTGAAATCAGCAGTAGCGAACTTATCAATCTGCACATGGCAGCTACCTGTCTGCATTATGGACAGGAAGCGTTTGAAGGCTTAAAGGCATTCCGTGGCAAAGATGGTAAGGTGCGTATTTTCCGTTTGGAAGAGAATGCTGCTCGCTTGCAGTCTACGTGTCGTGGTATCATGATGGCAGAATTGCCGACAGAACGTTTCAAAGAAGCTGTGCTGACAGCGGTGAAAATGAACGAACGCTTTATACCGCCTTACGAGAGCGGTGCTTCCCTTTATATCCGTCCGTTGCTGATTGGAACCGGGGCACAGGTGGGGGTGCGTCCTTCCAATGAATATATGTTCCTGATATTTGTTACTCCGGTAGGTCCGTACTTTAAAGGCGGTTTTGCAGCTACTCCTTATGTCATTACACGTAAGTATGACCGTGCTGCTCCGCTTGGAACTGGTATTTATAAAATCGGTGGTAACTATGCAGCTAGCTTGCGTGCCAGCCACGAAGCACATGCGGCAGGGTATTCCGCAGAGTTCTATCTGGATGCAAAGGAGAAGAAGTACATCGACGAGTGCGGCGCTGCCAACTTCTTCGGAATAAAAGATAATACTTATATTACTCCTCTGTCTACTTCCATTCTGCCATCCATTACCAATAAGAGCTTGATGCAGTTGGCCGAAGATATGGGCATGAAGGTGGAACGTCGTCCGGTGGCTGAAGAAGAACTTACTACGTTCGAGGAAGCCGGTGCATGTGGTACGGCTGCGGTGATTAGCCCGATTGAGCGCATAGATGATCCTGAAAACGGACATTCTTATGTAATAGCCAAGGACGGCAAACCGGGACCTGTCTGCACGAAGTTGTACAACAAATTGCGTGGTATTCAATATGGTGACGAACCTGACACGCATGGCTGGGTAACCATTGTGGAATAACGCATGAGTAAAGGTAAGTTAGCGAAGTTTGCCGATATGGCAAGTTATCCGCATGTGTTCGAATATCCTTATTCAGCAGTAGATAACGTGCCCTTTGAGATGAAAGGAAAATGGAACGAGTCATTCTTCGGGAATGACCGTCCCATTGTTTTGGAATTAGGTTGCGGACGTGGTGAATATACCGTCGGGCTGGGACGATTGTTTCCTGATAAGAATTTTATCGGAGTGGATATTAAAGGTTCCCGTATGTGGTCCGGTGCTACGGAGTCATTACAGGCAGGCATGAAGAATGTTGCCTTTTTGCGTACGAACATTGAAATAATCGACCGCTTTTTCTCGGAAAATGAAGTGAGTGAAATCTGGTTGACGTTCTCTGATCCGCAAATGAAGAAAGCTACCAAGCGCCTTACTTCCACTTATTTCATGGAACGTTATCGTAAATTCCTAAAACCGGATGGTATTGTTCATCTCAAGACAGACAGTAACTTTATGTTCACTTATACCCGTTGTATGATCGAGGAAAATCATCTTCCGATGGATGTGCTGACAGAAGATCTGTATCACTCCGGCATGGCTGATGAAATTCTCAGCATCAAAACCTATTACGAGCAACAGTGGTTGGACCGTGGATTGAACATCAAGTATATCAAGTTCCATCTGCCGAAGGAAGGCGAACTGCACGAACCCGATGTGGAAATAGAGTTAGATGAGTATCGCAGTTATAACCGCAGTAAGCGGAGTGGGCTGCAAACTTCAAAATAAAAAAAGAGTAATGACACTTTATCCTAAACTAATTTTAGATGCACTGGCCACAGTGCGATATCCCGGTACCGGAAAGAATCTGGTTGAGGCGGAAATGATTGCCGATAATTTACGTATTGACGGGATGAAAGTTAGTTTCTCACTGATATTTGAGAAACCGACCGATCCTTTCATGAAATCTGTAATAAAGGCAGCGGAAGCGGCTATTCATACGTATGTATCTGATGAGGTAGAAATAACCATTACAACGGAAAGCAAACAGGCGGCACGTCCTGAACCAGGCAAATTATTGCCTCAAGTAAAGAATATTATCGGTGTTTCTTCCGGTAAGGGTGGCGTAGGTAAATCAACGGTAGCTGCTAACCTCGCAGTATCTTTGGCGAAGTTGGGTTACAAGGTTGGTTTGTTGGATGCCGATATTTTCGGACCATCCATGCCGAAGATGTTTCAGGTGGAGGATGCGCGTCCTTATGCTGAACACGTAGACGGTCGTGACCTGATTGTACCGGTTGAGAAGTATGGTATCAAATTGCTTTCTATTGGTTTCTTCGTTGATCCTGATCAGGCTACGTTGTGGCGTGGCGGCATGGCAAGCAATGCCTTGAAACAGCTGATAGGGGATGCGAATTGGGGAGAGCTTGACTATTTCTTAATCGACCTTCCTCCCGGAACGAGTGATATTCACCTGACAGTGGTTCAGACATTGGCACTGACAGGAGCTATCGTAGTCAGTACACCGCAGGCTGTGGCATTGGCAGATGCCCGCAAAGGTATCAACATGTTTATCAATGATAAGGTGAATGTGCCTATTCTCGGTTTGGTAGAGAATATGGCCTGGTTTACACCTGCCGAACTTCCGGAGAATAAATACTATATCTTTGGAAAGGAAGGTGCCAAGAAGCTGGCGGAAGAAATGAATGTGCCTTTGTTGGGGCAAATTCCTATTGTACAAAGCATTTGCGAAAGTGGCGATAAGGGTACTCCGGTAGCACTTGACGAGAATACCGTGACCGGACGCGCTTTCCTGCAATTAGCGGCAAGCGTGGTTCGCCAGGTAGATAAGCGGAATGTGGAGATGGCACCGACAGAAGTAGTGAAGATGCATAAATAAATGGTTATCTGCATCCTACTCTTGATTGTGCTGTTAAAAATCAGGAGTAGGACATTGCAGATAATCTTTATGTGAGAGAGAATTAATGTTGAAAAGAGATTGTTTTATTGCAATCTGAATACGATAGGGAATGTATATTTTACGTTGACCGGCATTCCTCTTTGTGTACCAGGTTTCCATTTAGGCATACTTGCGGTGACGCGAATTGCTTCTGTATCCAATAAGGGGTCTACGGGCTGGGTAACTTTGGGATTGGTTACATTACCGTTCTTATCAATGATGACTTGCATTATGACTCGTCCTTGGATTCCGGCTTTTTGTGCCTCTACCGGATATTTGATATTCTTAGACAGATATTGCATCAGTCCTCCCATGCCACCGGCAAATTCAGGCATGTTTTCAACCACTTCAAAAACTGGGTCTTCCTCTGCAGGAGCTTGTTTGGAGGCATACCCCACAACAACGGTTTCATCAATTTTAGGTATAGGCTTATACTCCTCTTTTTGACCATTATCCGATAAGCGGAACATAACAGGTACCGTATATTTAACTCGGACAGGTTGGCCTTTTTGCATGCCGGGTTTCCATTTAGGCATTAAACTGATAACACGTATAGCTTCACCATCCAAATCCGGATCGACTCCACGAATGATTTTGGGTTCAGAAATTGAGCCATCTTTATTGACGACAAATTGCACTGTAACTCGACCTTGCGTATGGTTTTTCTGTGCATTAATGGGATATTGAATGTTTTTCGACAGGAATTGCATCAGTCCTGACATGCCGCCATCAGGGAATTCAGGCATTATTTCTACTACTTCAAACACCGGGTTGTTAGGATCATTGGAAGGCGGATTCTGCCATTGGTCATCCATGACGATCTTTAGATTGGTTCTCTCTTTTTGATCGTATCGGATTCCTTTCAGCATATATTTATCGTTTTTATTCCATATGACTCCTATGTGGGCATTCTCAAAAGCCATGAAAGAGAAATTCCCATTTTTGTCTGTAACAAATGATTGGTCTTGAGGGAGTTTGTGGCTACCATCAATGAGAAGTTCGGCGCCTTCCACCGGCTTTCCGTCTTTATCCACTACTTTTCCTTTGTAGGTCACGAGTTTGTCCTTATCCTGTTGTGATATGGGCGTTTCCACCGGTATTGCTTCAGTAGCAACTTCCATCTCTGGTGTTGTTGAATTGGACGCCAGATTCTCTTCTACAGCTTCTATGACATCTTTTGCCATCTCTTTCGTGGTACGGGCCACGGCTTCGATATTGCTGATTATCATAAGTAAGGCTGCCAAGGGGAGAAACATAAGGTATTTAGTTCTCCCTATTTCTCGGGTTCTCTTTTTGTTCATCATTTTGATGCGTTTTTTTAAAGGTAATACATTAAAACTGTTATAGATAGTTGCTGCAGCCTTATGGTGTGATAATCCTAACAGGTGATACTGATAGGCTTTAGAGTCATGTCCGGTTTCCAGTACGCGGTTGTCCGCCAGATATTCCAGATTAGTGCGGATTTCCCGTTTCATGAGCCAGGCAAAAGGATTGAACCAGCAAAATATACATACAATCTCACTGACAAGTACATCAATGGAATGCCATTGGTTGGCATGAGTTTGTTCGTGGGTTAATATTTCGCTTAGCTCATCTTCTGTATGTGAAGTCGGATGGATAAAAATCCAGTGGAAGAAGGAAAAAGGTCCGCTTGCTTGTCTGAGCAGATGTACATTCGTATTTCCTATCTTTGCTTTTTGGCAACGGAAAGCTAAACGGATAATCCCAGCCAACTGTATGAAAAAGCGGATTGCTAATACAATTACCATTCCCCAATAAGCAAAACCGACCGTTTGGAGCAGAAGGGTTTTCCAGTCGGAAGTTGCCTGTTCCGGTGTTATCGTAAATTCCGGTAAAACGATGTCAGCGTATAAATCTGCCATGGCTACCATAGGCTCCTGTTCCGTGATCCATGTCTGTATATTCAGTAGCGGATAGACGGCAGAAATGGCAAAGAAACAGAGCAAAGCGGCTCTGCGCCACGTGAAGAACGTGTCTTTATAGAAAAATAGCCGGTAGAACGCATAAAATAGCGCAATGGCTACATTGATTTTTAGAAAATAAGCTAACATCTTGATTTGTTTTGTTATTATTTGTCTTTCATAATCTCAGCCACTTTTTGTTTCATTTCATCTCCCCTGAGATTGCGCGCAACAATAGTGCCATCCGGGGCAAATAAAATGATATGCGGGATACCATTGACGCCATAAAGTTCCATTACTTTTTGTCGGGTATCCAGTAGCTGTGGCCATGTCATATTCAGATCTTCTATCGCTTTAATAATTCTGTCTTTTTTATCCCAGGTTGCAATACCTAATATAACCAGGCCTTTGTCTTTATATGTATTGTAGATTTCTGCTAAATTGGGTATTTCTTCCCGGCATGGAGCACACCAGCTTGCCCACATATCAACAAGAACATAATTACCTTTGCCTACAAAATCAGACAATCGTGTTTCTTTACCTTCTGTGTTTTCACCGGCTATATCGACAAACGGTTTGCCTACTGCAGTGCTCTTTAGTGCTTCAAAACGTGCTTTTATTGCCTGTACTGTTTTTAAGGAATTCAGCCAATTGCCTATTTCTGTCTGGAGAGCATCCATTTCATCGGTATTACATGCCATACTATAATCTCTGAAAGCATATTCTCCCACACCATTATCCTTGTTGGATATAATTTGTTGTTTTAGATATCCAAGGAGTGATGGGCGGATTTTCTGCTCATAATATTCTGCCCATACCGGTTGCCAGTCTTCTGCATTCGGCTTTTCTTTTTTAAGTTCTGCCAGATGTGCGAATCCTTTTTTTCGGATACTGTCGACTGTAGCTATCGTCTTGTTGAAAGCTTCATTTAGTTTTGTACCCGTAGGGACATGAGTATATAGATTGACTTTTATAGTTCCTTCGTCCAAAATAAAGTTGCCATAGTTGCGTCCTGCATCGATTCGACAAAACGAGGGGATTGCAGTCCGTCCCTCAAATGCAAACTTCTGATTTTCAACTCGGGTACTATCAATATAGCGATTGTCATCATATCGCATGATGTATAACATTTTTCCATTAAACGAATTATCTGTCAATTCGCCTTCTACTCTATAGGAGTAAGTAGTCTGTGCGTGAGCAATGAAACTTACCAGACAAGCTAATAAAGAAAAATAGTATTTCATGCGATTCTTTTTTATGTTTATCTTTTTTCAATCATATCTATTATATCTTTTAAGTCTTTAGTTGAAATCTTTTGCTCTTTGGCAAAGAAAGAAACCATTTCCTTATAAGAATTTTCAAAGTAGTTACGCACGAAGCCGCTCATGAAGGTACGCTTGTATTCGCTTTCACGAATGGCAGGTGTGTATTGATATGTATTCCCTACGCGAGCGGCTGTAACATACTGTTTGCGTTCCAGGTTTTTAATGATGGAAGCCACGGTAGTGTAGGGAGGTGCCGGTTGGGGATATTTGGCAACAATGTCTTTTACGAAACAACTGCCCAGTTCCCAAATGTAAATCATTGCTTCTTCTTCTTGTATAGTCAACTTTTCCATGGAAATAAAGTATTAAAATGAATTCGATACAAAACTACGAATATTTCGTAATAAAGCAAACTTCAGACGGTTAATAAGTGTGAATGCACTCAAAAGAGCTGTGGAGCCATAATAGGAGGCCTATTACCTGTTAATTGATGTAAAACTGTTTATAAATGCAGTTTTTCAGTGTACCTTTGAATCATCTTAATATCTACTAATCATGAGAATCAGAGTTTTTATTTTGGGATTGTTGCTGGCTGCATCCACTCAGGCCCAACTTCTTTATCGCGATGCTTCCGTTTTCCCCTTGTTGGGCAAGGCAACGGATGCTACTCTTACCCGTTACGAACGCCTTCCGGCTTCTTTGGAATCAGTTTCCCGCAAACCGCTTTGGGATTTAGGACGCAATAGTGCCGGACTTGCTTTGCGCTTCCGTTCCAACTCTACATGCATTGGGGCAAAGTGGGAAGTGAGGGATAACAGAAGCATGAACCACATGACTCCTACCGGAATCAAGGGATTGGATCTTTATTGTCTGCAAGATGGTAAGTGGGTTTTTGCCGGTAGCGGGCGTCCTCAGGGAAAGGTAAATGAAGCTACTATCGTGAAGAATATGGATCCTGAAGAACGGGAATATCTTTTATATCTCTCTTTGTATGACGGGGTCACCTCATTGGCAATCGGTGTGGATAGCCTTTCTACGCTTGACCAGCCTACTGTTGATTTGCCGGTACGTGAGAAGCCCGTTGTTTTTTATGGGACCAGTATTTTGCAGGGTGGTTGTGCTTCCCGTCCCGGAATGGCCCATACAAATATTCTGGAACGTTGGCTCAATCGTGAATGTATCAATTTAGGGTTTAGCGGTAATGCTTTGCTCGATCTGGAGATTGCGGAACTTATAGCTACGGTCGATGCTTCCATGTTTGTGCTTGATTTCCTTCCTAACGCCACAGTGGAACAGATGAAAGAACGGGCGGAGAAATTTTACTCTATCGTTCGCAGCAAACATCCCGATACTCCCATACTTTTTGTAGAAGATCCTATTTTCACTCATTCCCGTTTTGATAAAAGGGTTGCTCGGGAAGTGAAAGCTAAAAATGAAACGATTGCGGCTATTTTCCAGTCAATAAAGAAAAAGGGTGAGAAGAATATCTATCTTCTTTCTTCAAAGGATATCATCGGGCACGATGGTGAGGCTACTGTTGATGGTATTCATTTTACAGATCTGGGCTTTATGCGCTATGCGGAAGTATTATATCCGTTAATTAAAAAACATATCCGGTAACTTTTTCTATTTTATTATTCTATGAAATTATATTCTGCCACTTCGTTATCTTTCGATGTGGGGAAATTGTTTTAAAATATATCAATGATGACAACTAAAATTAACCTGTTGGCAGTGAGTCTTTTTCTGCCAGTCTTTATCTTTGCACAAAATGTGATTCCTGAACCGGCACAATATCGCCCGGCAAAAGGAGAGTTCGTACTGTCTATTGCCGAAAATAAGGCACTTGAGACAAATAATGTACTTCCGTCACGAGTGGTACAGCGTATTGTACCGGATTGTACTACGGGGGCTGATGAGGCTTATCGTTTGGAGATAACTCCCGATTCTGTTTTTATTCAATCGGCTACTGTAACCGGCGCATTCCGGGGAGAAGAAACTTTGAAGCAACTTTTGCGTTCCGGGAAAGGCACTACGAGCGCTTGTGTAATCAATGATGCTCCCCGTTATTCGTGGCGGGGTTTTATGCTCGACGAGAGCCGTCATTTCTTTGGCAAGGAGAAAGTCAAGCAATTGCTTGATATAATGGCTTCTCTTCGCCTGAATGTTTTTCATTGGCATCTGACGGATGAACCGGGATGGCGTATTGAAATAAAGAAGTATCCTCTGTTGACAAAGGTTGGATCCAAAGGGAATTATCATGATCCGTCGGCACCTGCTGCTTTCTATACGCAGGAGGATATTAAAGATATTGTTGCTTATGCAGCTGCACGACACATAATGATTGTGCCGGAATTTGATATGCCCGGACATGCCACTGCTGCTTGCCGTGCTTATCCGGAATTGTCTGGTGGGGGTGAAGGACGATGGAAAGATTTTACTTTTCACCCGTGCAAAGAAGAAACGTTTCGTTTCATAAGTGATGTGCTGGATGAACTGATCACTTTGTTTCCCTCTCCTTATATTCATATTGGAGGTGATGAAGTACATTTCGGTAATCAGGAATGGTTTACAGATCCACAAATACAGCAGTTCATCAAAGATAAACAATTAATGAACGAAACCGGATTGGAGCAATATTTTGTACGCCGTGTGGCAGATATTATTGCTGCCAAAGGTAAAACGATGATCGGGTGGGATGAGATTGTGGATGCCGGTGTATCGCCGGATAAGGCAGTAGTGATGTGGTGGCGTCATGATCGTAGGTATCAGTTATTGAAAGCTCTCGAAAGTGGATATCGTGTTATTATGACTCCGCGTCGTCCGATGTATGGCGACTTTGTGCAGTATTCCACACACAATGTTGGGCGTTACTGGGATGGATATAATCCGATAGAAGATGTCTTCTCATTCCCTCGCTCGATAGAACATCTGTTTAAGGGGTACGAAAGCCAGATTATGGGTATGCAGTATTCACTTTGGACAGAACGTGTGGCTGATGTCAAACGATTGGATTTTATGGTCTTTCCACGTCTTATTGCACTTGCCGAGGCTGCCTGGACACCTGCCGGACGGAAAGATTATAGTCGTTTTATGCGACGTTTACCTTTCTTCCTGCATTGGCTGGATACCAAAGATATTTATTATTTTGACCCGTTTGCCCCTGAAAGGAGGCCGGAGCCTACTGCTCCGGAGAAAGAAGATGTCCTGCAGAATGGATAATAATCTCCTGAAATTATTATTTATTCTTGTACTCTTTATATTTCTCAATCACATGCTTCCTGCTCTGGATAATCTGCCAACGATATACCCAGCAGGTAGTCAGGAAGTAGATGCCTGCCTGTATCCATAATGCACGGTATTCAAAGGCTACTTCGCCCAGTGTAGCTCCCATGCTATTAATGCGTACGTAGCCATTGATGCCGAAAGTGGACGGGAAGATATAAGAGAAGTATCTCCAGAAATCCGGCATGGCGGCTCCCGGCCAGGAAACACCTGAAAGGAACAATAAAGGTACGGATGTGAAGACGAATATTAACATGCAGGTTTCACGGTTGCGTATGGCAATAGAAGCTGTCATGGCAAAGAAAATACATGCTGCCAGATAAGGCAACATAAAGAGGGTCAGTACACCCGGTTGAGCTATCTGGATGAGACTGAACAGGCGTGGCACTACACAGAGCACATATACGGATACAAGTGCATACACCATGAAATAACTTAAGCCTTTACCCAGTACGATACGTAATGTGCCGTTGTAGTGGCGGTTGATAGGAACCAAATCTTTGAAACGATTCTGTTCGCGGGCTGTTCCGGCAGAAAGTCCGATACCCAGCAGTAAGGTTTGCTGAATAATCAGTATCAATACCGCAGGTATCAGGAAAGCCGCAAAACCGTTTGCGGGGTTGAATAAGGTAACATCTTCATATTTTATCGGATAGGCGGTAATCTCATCCTGGCGGTTGGTGGTATTGCCGGCACGTTGCATTTTGATATCTGCATTCATATCCAGTGACACGCTGGTATTGGTGTTCAGCAGAGATTTATAATAAAGCAATCCGCTCATATCGCAATACAGACTGACCTGTGTTTGCTTTCCCCGTGCAATATCTTCACTGAATTCAGCAGGTATATAGATGATGCCATAAGCCAGACGATCTTTCAGCATCAGTTTGGCTTCTTCCATGTCGGCGCAATAAGATACAATCTTCACTTCCGGACTGGAGTCCACTTTGCGCAGGTATTCGCGGCTTAACGAACTGCGTGAGTTATCCACTACCACAGCAGGTACTTCCCGTATGGTTTCATTGGTATAAATGAAAGCATAAATCAGTGGATACACCAACGGGACAAGCACAAAGAAGATGAGCACACCCTGATCGCGAAAGGTCGTGCGGAATTCCCGTATCCAGATATAGAATAGGTCGTGGATACCTTGTACTACTTTCTGTTTGAACGTCAGATGTTTCATTAGGGCACGTATTTATAATAAATCAACGCTTCTTTGAGCCGGTGTACGACAAAGAAAGGAAGCATCATAAAAATAAGTAACGCCACATAGTTTATCCATGAATAAATCATCGGATAACCGTTCAGGGCCTGATCTACATAGATCAGGAAATAGTGACGCAGCGGGAACAGATTGGCTAATCCTTGCAACACCGGATGCATGGCCATAGCTGGGAATGATAGTCCGCACATAGAGAATGAAAGCACTCCCCATAAGGATGCAAAACTCAGTCCCAGACGCAGGGTAGGCAATGTACCTATCATCAGTACACCCATCCCTTGCGAAGCCAGTACAAGGCAGAGGGTGGCAAGAAGCATCGGCATGATGCCACTGTTGCAGGGGAAGTGCAGGAAGCCATATAAATATACGTTATATAATATCCCCATCAGGAAGAAAATAGCCGTATGCGGCAATAGCTTTCCGGCAAGGGAGATGTAGATGGAATTATTTCCCATGCGCAGCCATTCGCGTGCGGTACGGTCTTTTATTTCCACACCGATGGAGTAAACCGTTATCATAAATATAAGCAGCATCAATACACCCGGTGCAAATGTGTTACACAAGTATACGGAGTAATTCAGCCACGGATTGTTCAGCGGATGTGTATCGATGACGATGGGTTGCAGGAATGCCATAGCCTGGTCTTCCGTAGCACCTTTAGCATACAAACTGGTGCGTGCGGCGGCTCCCGATGCCAACTCGCTCATCATCTTCATATCTTTGTAGAGCAGAGAACCGGCAATAAGCAACGTATTGTTGGTATAGAACGATACGGTAGGCTGTCGTTGAGATTGCGCCTTGGCGGTGGTACCTTTCGGAATGTAGTAGAATCCGTAGATTTCTCCTTTCTGCATGGCGGCACGTGCTTCGTTGATAGTAGGATAATGGGCTACGATGGCGGTCTGCTCAAATGCATCCAGGTTTCGCATCAATTGGCGCGAAGTGGATGTCATATCCTGATCCACCACCCCTACAGGCATATTGACCGGTAACCCCGAATCCATCAGTGTTGTGAAGAACACGTAGCAGAACAACGGCGCTATCACCATGCAGAACAGGTACAGCGGACGGGAAACAAGCCGTCGGCCTTCCCGTTTCATGACGTTCCACAAAGCTATATATTTCTTATCTCGTGCCATTCCTTTACTTATCACTAATCACTAACCGTTAATTACTTTTTCAGTATCACCGACATTCCGGGACGCAAGCCTTCCACTTTCTCCTGTGGCAAAGCTTTTACCTCAAAAGTCTTCAGGTCGAATTGCCCGGTTGTTTTCGTAGCCTTCCAGGCTGCATAAGTACCAAGATCCTTCATGTAGTTCACTTTCAGGCGGATATTTTTATCCAATGCCGGAACGAAAGCTTCGAATTCAGTTCCCATTGTCAGGCCTTGCAGCAAATCTTCCCGGACATTGAATGTTACCCACATATCATCCAGTATGGCTATGTTCATGATCGGTGCACCGGTTCCTACCAATTCACCTACTTTGGGGAAGATTTCCGAAACTTCTCCGGCTGTTTGGGCTATAAGATAAGTTTCTTTGATATAAGATTCTACTTCTGCAACAGCTCCTTTGGCACGGTCTACCAAGGCGGCGGCAGCGGCTTTATCTTCTCGTTCCGCACCGTTCTTTGCCATGTCGTATTGAGCTTTGGCGGCTTTTTCTGTTGCGATGGCAGCGTCTCGCTGTGCAGTCACCTCATCCAGCTTTTGGGCTGACATCACGCCCTGATCAGCTAGATTCTTCACACGTTTATAAGATTTCTCGGCTATTTCAAGTCCTGCTTTAGCTTTTTGCCACATCTCAAAGGCAGCCTGTACCTGTTCGTGACGGGCGCCTTTCAGTGCTTTCTCATTCTGTGCCTGAGCAGCGGCTTCCGCCGCACGAGCCTGTTCCAGTTTAGCTAATACGTCCGGAGCTTCCAGTATGGCGAGTGTATCTCCGGCCTGCACGCTTTGTCCCTCTTTCACACGGAATTCCAGAATACGTCCCGGTACTTTACTCGATACCCGGTATTCTGTGACCTCTGCCTGACCCTGTACGATTTCCGGTCCTTTACGCAACATGAAGAAACCTACTACGGCTACAATGGCAATGACGCCTGTCAGCGTTAAAAACGCTAATAGCATGTTACTGTTTTGTGATTTGGTATCCATTTAGGTAATTATGAATTATGAATTATGAATTATGAATTATGAATTCTCACCCTTTTAATTTTTAATTATTAATTTTTAATTCTCCCAACGCCTTCTTCAGATAGATGTCAGTCAATTTCACATCAATTTGTGCATCTATCTTTTCGGACTGGGCTGAAAGCCAGGCTGTGTGTGCTTCGAGTACGTTGCTGGCAGCTATCACGCCTTCTTCAAATCCGAGTGTGGCATATCGAAGGTTTTCATCTGCTTTTTCCAGATTCTTTTCTGCCATAATCAGCTTTTTAGCGGCTTCATTAACCTTGAAGACGGACTGATTGACTTGAAGTTCTATCTTTTCTTTAGCATCGTCCAATTGGTATTGGGCGATACGGGCTTCCGCTTTGGCTGCCTTCACCTTGTACATGCCTTCACCCCAATGCCAGATAGGAACTTGTAATACCACACCCACATTCCACATACCTTTGAACTTCTTTTCAAAACCATTGAAAACGGAGGGGTTGGTCATCATATAACTTCCCATCAGAGCCAGTGACGGCAGATATTCGGAGCGAGTGACGTTTACCTTCTGCTTGTAGATTTCTGTGGCAAGTTCCAGACTGCGTACTTCCGGCCGTGTAGCATAAACCGTATTCAGATCAATTCCATTTGCTGCTACCGGATCAGGAGAGAGATCGTCTTCCCGTTCATCTTTCAGCGTGATAGGAGAGGACAAATCCAAACCGCATAACTGGCATAATAACATTCTGGACAGGCTCAAGCCATCTTCGACTTTAGTCAGTGTCATTTCCGCTTCGTTCACTCTTACCTTTACAGATAGACCGTCCGCTTTGGTGGCAACACCTTCGGCGATCATCTTGTCCACATCGCTTTCCAATTTTTGTAGTAACTTGAGGTAACCTTCGGCTAACTTCTTTTTACTGGCTAGTGATACTCCCTGCCAGTAAGCCTGGTCGGTACTAAGTATTACATCTTGCAGACCACTGTCATGTTGCTGACGTGCCAGTTCTTCTGCATATTTGGTGATTTTGTTGTAAGCACGGATTTTGCCGCCCATATATAAAGGTTGTGTCAGCGTCAGGGCACCGGCATACATGTTGCGGGTATCTGTACGAAATGCGTCAACGAGGGAATTTCCGAGGCCGTTGAGCGGAGAAGCAACGTCCACACTTCCTAACGCCTGGATCAACGCCATGAATTGCGGGTTCTGTGTCAACTCAGGGTGCTGTGTCAGTATACCTTGTATACCATTTTGCATGGCACCGCTTACCTGAGTTCCCATTGAACCTAATGCACCTTTCTGGGCATCGCTCAATAGTGAAATCTCTTTTTGGGTACGCATATATCCACCGGTGGCGGAAATGTCGGGAAGGTAGTTGGTAAACGCCGCTTTTCTCTGATAATGTGCAGAGTTAATTTTCTCCTGGCTTATCAGTAGTTCTTTGTTATTGGCAATGGCCAATGCACGGCAACTATCGAGGCTCAAAACCTCTTGTGCACCGACAGAGAAGGTCAGACATACCAACCAAATGAAACAGAAGAACTTTCTCATCGTGTCTATACATTATTAAGGTGATTAAAACGTTGTTTTGTGATGCAACAATAATTGCATAAACAACGATGCAAATGTATAGGCTTTCAGTGAGACCTCAAAATAATTTAATCTTTTTTAGTCCAATGTAAAGGATTGCGAGCCGATAAGTGTTCCGTCTGCGAAAAGATCTACCCGATAGGTACCTGCATATAGATACTCTTCTACGTTCCAGTACACGGTTATATTTTGCTCTTCACCGTTGTATTCAATGTACTTTTTGATGGAATACCCCAACTCGCGGTTTTCATACGGGAATGTATTGGAAGGGTTTTTAGTCAGCACGTCATTATCCGGTTTGGTGATGCGGACATAGATAGTACGTTCGCCTGTTTCAGCTGTGATGTTTTTGACGATAGTAAATCCTATCTTGAATTTCACCACGTCTTTTACTTTCTTGGCTACTTTATCCCGTTTGTTGACAGCTTGTATATTGATATTGGTAGCATCTAACTGTGCGGCAAGGGTGACTTTCTTATTCAGATTCTTTTTCTCTTCCGCCAGATTGCTGATTTGGCGGGAAGCATCGTTGTACTTCTGCGTGACCTGTGCGATTACCTCTTTCTGATGGGCGGTCAGTCTATTCAGTGAATCTATCTGGTTGATATAACCTATCATTACTTTACGCAAGGTGGCAAGTTCCTTTTTCAGGCGGCGTATTTCAGCGGCGTTACTGCTTTTTACGGTACGCAGTTCTTCTAATAGACGTTGGGTTTTCAGTTGCTCCTGTTCTAATAGTACGGACAGGGAATCGTTGGAGACTGTTAATTTCAGTTCGTCATACTGTTGTGCAAAGCGTGTATATTCGTTTTCCAGGTCTTCCTTTTCCAGTTGAAATTCCTGTACCAGTTCTTTGTTGGTCTGCTTCTCGGTGAGTAATAATACAGTGACGCCCACCAAGGCTAATACTAATACAGTACCTGCAATAATCACCAGCTTATTTTTGTTATTTGCCATATTGTTTCATTAATATAATAGGTGTGTAAAATAGGGTTAGGTCTATTCCGCCGCAAAAATAAGCATTAATCGTCAATCGCTAATCACCAACCCTTAACTTAATAATCATTTAACTAAAATTATTACGGAAAAATTTCCTTAATTACGAATGTCGTTGTACTTTTGTCGCAACTTTATTACACATATAAACAAAAAATTGAAGATTATGTCAAAAGTAACCGTAGTAGGTGCAGGTAACGTAGGTGCTACATGCGCTAATGTGTTGGCCTTTAATGAAGTGGCTGACGAAGTGGTAATGCTGGATGTTAAGGAAGGCGTTTCAGAAGGTAAGGCAATGGATATGATGCAGACAGCTCAATTGTTGGGTTTTGATACCACTATTGTAGGCTGCACCAACGATTATGAGAAGACTGCAAATTCTGACGTTATTGTTATCACATCAGGTATTCCCCGTAAGCCGGGCATGACTCGTGAAGAGTTGATCGGTGTGAATGCCGGTATCGTGAAAACAGTTGCTGAAAATGCATTGAAATATTCTCCCAACGCTATCCTTGTAGTTATTTCTAATCCGATGGATACAATGACTTATCTGGCATTGAAATCTTTGGGTCTGCCTAAGAACCGTGTTATCGGTATGGGTGGTGCTTTGGACAGCTCTCGTTTTAAATATTTCCTGTCTCAAGCTTTGGGTTGCAATGCAAACGAAGTAGAAGGTATGGTAATCGGCGGTCATGGTGATACTACTATGATTCCGTTGGCTCGTTTGGCTACATACAAAGGACAACCGGTTAGCACACTGTTGAGCGAAGAAAAACTGAACGAAGTTGTAGCTTCTACTATGGTAGGTGGTGCTACTTTGACTAAGTTGCTGGGTACTTCTGCATGGTATGCACCGGGTGCGGCAGGAGCTTATGTAGTTGAGTCTATCATCCACAACCAGAAGAAGATGATTCCTTGCTCTGTATTGCTGGAAGGCGAATATGGCGAATCTGATCTTTGTATCGGTGTTCCCGTTATCTTGGGCAAGAATGGTATCGAAAAGATCGTTGAACTGGAACTGACTGCTGACGAAAAAGAAAAATTCGCTGCCAGCGCTAAGGCTGTTCACGGAACTAACGCTGCATTGAAAGAAGTAGGTGCTCTCTAATCAAGAAAGCGTTTTTATATTAATATTTAGTAGCGGTTGACTCCCTTTGTGAGTCGACCGCTATTTTTTGCATTCTGAATATGATTATTTCAAGGTGTTAAATAAACAATCATGGTGCAAAAAATGTTGTATATTTAAATATATCAGCGTATATTTGCAACGCTCATCTACAAATAGAAGGAGTTTCGGGGCTCGGTTTATCTTGATATAAATCTGAGCCCTGCGTTTTTTATTCAATATTCGGTAAACGCTTCTTCATTTTTTTCTTTATGCCTTTTTCCGCATACTCTTTATTCAGATAATAGGCTGTTAATAAGTAATAAGAGCTTTTTCTTTGGCATTCGAGAACTATCACATATTTCTCTTTTTTATCGTAAACATATGTTTTGGTAATATCGCAACGTTTTTTCTGATCACGTTCTGTCACACTGAAGACTTCTATATTTTCAGAAGACAATTCTTGAATGTGATGATTGATCCAATGCAATCGTTGAGAACGGTCTTTTTCAAAAACTCGCTTGGCTGGAAGCAAATTACCATTCTCATCTGTTTCTTTTGCCTCTTCGCAAGTAAGGTGCGTAAATTGTCGCCCCATATCAGCCACTCCATCTGATTTGGTCGGATAGATTTGTTTCTCTCTGAACTTGAAATTTGGATTATCTTCTATATCTCTTTTGTAGATTCTCATAAGAGATTCTTTACGTTGATGCTCATTCATGTGTAGAATTTCAAGTAATTCCGGATATTTTTTCAGTAGATTAAAAGGCATAACTATTATTTTAGTGAGATAAAGAATAGATTAAATTTTTTCTTTGATAGTGGCGTTGTTCTGTTTAAAGAGATATCTGCGTGTTCTTGAATTTTGTCAACAAGTTTTCTTTTTGCTATAACCTTACCTTCCACATCACCTTTTTCAATTCGGAGATTATAGTTAATGGCTCCCATTAATATATCTGCCAACTGCACAAAATAACTTTCATGAGAACGGATAAACTGAAAGTGTCTGATAGAAGAGTTCCATTTTAAAATATCTTGTAATGTATGGAGCTTCTTATGGCTACATGTATCTTTGATATCAAAAAAGACATTATATTCATTCTCCATGTCAGATAAATGATGCAAGAGTTGATAGTACATTCTAAAATAGAAATCATTGAAAGTATATTCAGGGCGAGTCTCATCTCTATACTGACAAGAGCAAATGAGGCTTCTTTGCAAAATACTCATATAGCCGTTCGGTAATTGAGAAGAATCTCTTTATTATATGTAAGGGGCTGGCTCCAATTGAGGAGTTAGCCCCTTCTTTTTCTCTGTTCATTCAGAATGGAAAGGAGTATCCATTTAGAATGGATAGATTTGTCCATTCAGAATGGAATGCCTATATTTGCACTTGAACTTAAAAAGATAAATATTATGATAAGTCGGTCGGATATCATAGAAGCAATCCGCATGCAGGGTGAGCGGATAAAAAAAGGTCAGGGATACAGGCGTGATTTGTTATCTTCTCTTTCTCCGTTATTGCAGGATTATGCACTAATTATTTCGGGTATACGCCGGTGTGGAAAAAGTACTTTGCTGTTTCAGATGCTAATGGATAAATATCAGTTGGAAGAGACTGTTTTTTTGAATTTTGATACTCCTCTGTTATATGGTTTTGAGTTTAACGATTTCCGCATAGTAGATGAAGTAATTAAGGAAAATGAGAAGTGTAGAGTTCTTTTCTTCGATGAGGTTCAGGTTGTTGAGGGATGGGAAGTGTATGTCAGGGGTAAGCTGGATGAAGGATTCTATGTGGTGGTGACTGGTTCCAATGCTTCCATGTTGAGTCGTGAATTGGGGACCAAATTGACCGGACGGCACATTACTAAAGAACTTTTTCCTTTTTCTTATGCAGAATATTGTGGTTATAAAGAACAAGAGATTGGAGAAGGCTCTTTATATGATTACCTATATAAAGGAGGCTTTCCGCAATACTTGCAATTAGATAATCCGGATGTGTTATCTGATTTGGTCAATGATATTGTCTATCGTGATATCGCAGTAAGGTATAATATTCGTGATGAGCATTCATTAAAAAGTTTATTGGCTTATTTAGTAGGGAATATAGGAAATTTGGTTTCCGCCAATAAACTCAAGCAAGTGCTTGGAGTGAAAAGTACGTCTACTGTATCGGATTATTTTTCTTATTTTGAGCAAACCTATTTAATAAGCTTTGTCCCGAGATTCTCATATTCTTATAAGGCACAGTTGCTAAATCCTAAGAAAGTGTACTGCGTGGATAATGGTGTAGTTTCAATAGCCTCTCCTTCATTTACCCGTGACGAAGGACGTCGATTGGAGAATATGGTCTTTGCAGAGTTGCGTCGCCGTTATTCGGAAATTTTTTATTATAATGAGAATCAGAAAGAATGTGACTTTATTATAGCTGAAAACAGTGTACCCTGTTTAGCTATTCAGGTTTGCTATTCATTGACTGCCGAAAACAGGAAGCGTGGAACTGCAATATATGTTTTGATATAGTGCTTGAAATAGGCAAAATGAAAAGAAAAGCCAAACAAGTGCAAATATAATCGCTAATATACAGTGTTTTATGTGGTATCAGATTCGGGATTGAGTTTTTAATTTGTCTTAATCCGTTTCAAGTTTCTTCGGGATATATGGGAACATATACGGGAATTTATATACCTTTGCCATGTGAATCAAAAACGCATTGCTGATGAAAGTTTCCGTCTATCTGAAAAAGAGTTCCGCCACGACCTCGAACATCTGCTTTAGAGTACGTGAGAAGAACGTGGACATAAAGGTAGTCTCTCCCCTTACCATATATGACAAGTACTGGGATGCCGACACCCTCAGCTACAAACGCACTGCGGCTGTATCTGTCACCGAGCAGAAACGGCTGCCCGGACAGATTGCGTCCATCATCGAGCATGTTGAAAAGACCTTCTCGGACAAGGCTGACAGCAAATGGCTGAAGCAGGCTATCGAGGATGTGCTGTACCCTACCCGTGCTTTCGAGCGCAACCATCCGAACCTGCTCCGCCGCATCCATGAGTATCTGGAGAAGTTTGACGGTGCGGACAGGACGAAAGAGCATATCATCCGCTTCGAGCGCAAGATGTCACGTTATCACGACTATCAAAGGGAGATATTAGGCAACAGCGACTTTATGCTCTTTGTGGAGACGGTAACACTGGAACAGATGAACGATTTCCGGGATTATGTCGTAAATGAACATCTGCTGCAACAAGAACATCCCGATTTCTATGCTCCCCGTATGCTTGTCAAACGCAAGCCCAAGCCGCTTTCCGGCACTACCGTCATCAACATCATGAACCTTTTCTGTACCTTCCTGCACTGGTGCAAGAAGATGAAATATTCCGACAACGAGGTTTATGCGCTCTACGGCTGCAAGGAGCCGACCTACGGTGATCCCTTCTACCTCACATCGGAAGAGAGGAATATCCTGTACGACGCGGACCTGAGCGACTGCCCGAAACTGGCTGTCATCCGGGACATTTTCGTGTTCCACTGTTATGTCGGTTGCCGTGTGGGTGATCTTTACCGGCTGACAAGGGACAACATCAAGGACGGTTTTCTGGAGTATATGCCTCAAAAGACAAAGAAGTGTCAGGCAAAGACCGTTCGAGTGCCCCTGCACGAGAAAGCATTGAAGATACTGGAACGCTATGATGCTCATGTAGACAGGCTGTTTCCGTTCAAAACGGTGCATACCTATAACTTGGGCATTAGAGAACTGCTGAAACATTGCGGCATAGACCGGATGGTGACTATCCTTGACACGCACGGCTACAATACCGTGCAGAGACCTTTGTACGAGGTGGCCAGCAGCCATACGGCACGCAAGACCTTTGTAGGCAACCTGTATAAGCAAGTACCCGACCCGAACCTGATAGCTTCCCTGTCGGGACACGTCGAGGGCAGTCGTGCATTCAACCGCTATCGCACGATTGATGATGACATGAAGCGCAAACTGGTAGAGATGATAAATTAAGGAGGACTATATATGAAAGTGACGGCATTCATCAGAAAGACATCGGCCAAGAACAACGTGACGGATCTGGCGCGTGTCTATTTCCGTGTTCGGGACATTGGAGGAGTGGACATTAAGGCGGCAAGCGAGCTTTCCATCAACCCCAACCATTGGAGCGCGGAGAAACAGGGCTACAAGCCCCGTGTGGCATTGGTTTCGGAGGAGAAGCGGATGAACTTCGACCGGGACATCCAGCAGATAACCCACCTTATCACCAAGGAGTACCACCGTGGAGTGGACGGCAACTGGCTGAAAGGGCTGATAGAGGAATACCACCATCCCAACATCAACGCAAGGAGCGGCAACAAGGCCGACGAATACCTGCTGTCGTACCAGATTCAGAAATACATGGACGAGACACCCCTTGCCGATGAAAGTTGGAAGCATCATCGTGACAATCTGAAAAAGGTGCTGCGCTACGAGCGTTTCCGCCATGAGGTCATGCACCAGAGGGGATTTCACCTGTGCATTGACTCCATTACTGCTGACGACATCCGTGATTTCAAGTTCTGGATGCAGGAGGAGTATAAGTACGTGGAAATGTATCCTGTATTCTATAAGGACGAATTGCCACGTGATGTTGCCCAGCAGCGTTCCGAGAACAGCATGTCGGGAACACTTTACCGCATCCGTACCGTCATCAAGTGGTGCATCAAGCGAGGACTGACGAGAAACAACCCGTTCGACCAGTACCAGATTACACAGCCGATGTATGGCGACCCGTTCTACCTCACCCTCGAAGAGCGAGACAAGGTGTACTATGCTGATTTAAGCGGAATGGGTGCCACCTATCCGGTCTATCGGGACATCTTCATGTTCCAGTGCCTTATCGGTTGCCGTGTAAGCGACTTGAACAGGCTGACCAAGGCGAACATCGTGGACGGTTGCGTGGAGTACATCCCGCAGAAGACCAAGTTGGAACACGCCAACACTGTCAGAGTTCCGCTTAATCAAAAGGCTTTGGACATATTAGAAAGGTACAAAGATTTGGAAGACGCATTACTTCCCCGGTTCTCGCACTTCGGCTACAACAAGAAGATAAAGGAAATCCTCAAGTATGTGGGCATCGACCGCATGGTGAGAGTCCTCGACCCGAAGACACGTGAGGATGTGGCAAGACCTTTATATGAGATGGCCACCACGCATACGGCACGTAAAACATTTATCGGCAATCTCTACAAGCAGGTCAAAGACCCGAACCTGATAGCCTCCATGTCGGGCCATTCGGAAGGAAGCCGTGCTTTTGCGCGATACCGCAAGATAGATGACGAGATGAAGAAGGAGCTAGTAAACCTGTTGGATTGATTTTATTTATATCCCTCCTTTTATAATTATCATAGTTCGCTGACATACAATGAATATGGATGAACAGAAATTGACATACGAGCAGTTCAAGGCGGACATTCTCCAATGGAAGAATACACACCGGGAGGAATACAGCCGCTTCGCTCGTCTGATGACAAACGGAGACGAGAAGCAATATCTCTCCATCTGTCGTGCCATCTTCAAACAGCTGCCCAAGGTCAAGACGGAATGGGAGTTATGCTGGGACGATGACAACAAGGATGATTTTAACGATATAGACCTGCTGTTCAATGAGGGAGCTGTGCCGGAGCAGATTGTAGAGGCATACCAGAAACAGAGGGATGAAAATAAGTCATCCGATAAAACTGACACAAGATTCTGGGACAAGGTCAAATCCTTTTTTCGCGGCAAGTCCGAGAAACACGGCGTCGTCCTCTCCGCGCCGCTTGTACTGAGTTGGCTCTACTACGGTAAGAGTTTCGAGGCGATGGTAGGTATGGTCAGCAGACAGGCACGAAATCCGAAAGCGGACAATGCCGACAGGCAGAGCTGTTCCTTTGTAGCCAGACAGATTATCAGTGTGTCTATCAAGAACGGCTTCCGAACCCAAGCAGACTGGGACAGGTACTTTGCCATGAACAACGCCATTGAGAACGGTCATATAGGTGAGTGGGCGTTGCAATCGGTTGCCGATGATATGACCGGTGAAACCGAGCCGTCCAAACATACCGGCACAAACCAATCCGTCACTGGCTCTGTGAATGAATCTACAGCCACAAACGATGTCCCGAAGTCGCGCGGACGGCTGAAGGCAAAGGAAATACCTCTTATAGATTATTTTGACTGTGACAACAAGGAAGCAGTCATCGGAGTTATCTGGAAATTCATCTCAAAATATGATACGGCAGCGGAACAGGCTCTGACCTATTACGCCTTGAACGAACTTGGTCTGTTGTCCGATATAGGAAGTGCAAAAGAGTTCGCCGCCGCACTCATCCGCCAGTTCGAGGGTATGGGAAGCATGAAAAGCGAAAGTTCCTACCGTCAGGCTATCCACATGCTGACAACAACGCAGCACGTCATGAAAGATGGAGTGAACAGAATGTGTGTTATGCTAAATGGCGACACTTGCCAGACATTGTTGGCCGAACTCAAGACAGACCTTACGGAAGCAGTGAACGGTACTATATACCCGACACCGGACGAACCTCCCGAAATGGGGTAAAATAAAGCGGTTTGGAAGTTGTCACAATTGTCTTTTTTGTCATGACAAATATGCCAACTCGTTTTATTTCAATTACTTTTAATTCGCCTATACTTTTGCACCGTCAATCCTTTCCCGAGGGTCGGCGGTGCTTCTCTTTTATAAGCCATCGGAAGCGGAGCATCAGGGAACTTTTGAAGATGGTCATCACAAACTTCAAAATTGATATTTATGATTACCATAGAAAGTCTAGTCGAACAGGGAGCGAACGTAAAGTTGGAAGTCACTCCCACAGATCTCAAGATGTTTGCGGAATCCATCGTGCAGCGCACCATCATGGCGCAACAGGAAGAACAAAGAGCAGCCATGCTGCGTGAAGCGGAAGAGACCTATCTCAACACAAAGCAAGTCCGCGAGCTGCTGAACGTATGCGAGGGGACGCTCAACCTGTGGGCGAAACGAGGCTATCTCGTCCCCGTCAAAGTCGGCAACAAGAACATGTATGCCAAGTCCGATGTACGTCGTGTGCAGACAGGGAACAAGTCCGAGAGTGTAACATCCTATTGCAAGAAGAACAATGGCTGACATGAAAAACACCTGGCTTGAACTGTGCAACCGAATCCGTATGGAGGCGGAGCATACAGAAGAAACAGGATTCCCTCTGGATGTATTTCCACAGGCCGTACAGTCCATTATGCTCGACATGGCCAAATACGAGAACTATAAGACAGAGTTCATCGCTACATCCATGCTATCTGCTGTGTCAGCGGCATTGGGCGGTACATACCGAATCCGCATCAAAAGCGACTGGCAAAGCAACGGTGCATTGTATATCATTCTGATAGGCAGACCCGGACTGGGCAAGACTCCACCGCTGGAAGCTGCCTACCGGCCTCTCCGAAAACATGACTATGCCCTGTTCAAAGCGTATGAGTCGGAACTGGAAGCATGGAAAACCGCCGGAGAGAACGGCAGGAAACCCATACTGCGCCGCACCATCGTGTCCGACTTCACTCCCGAATCCCTGTTGCAGACCCATAACAACAATCCGAGGAGCATTGTTATTCTCGTGGACGAAATTATGGGCATGTTCAATTCCGCCAACCGCTATACAAACGGACAACTCATAGAACAGTTGCTCACCGCTTGGAGTGGTGGGGCTTTGGATGTGACGAGGGTAAGCAGTACCACTCCGATTCATATAGAACGGCCATGTATCAATATCATTGGAACCACACAGACCAAACGGATTCACGAACTGCTTACAAAAGGTTTCGAGGAGAACGGGCTGCTTGACCGCATCCTGTTCGTACTGCCAAAATCCCCCGAAATATCGCAATGGATAGACAGGGATGATGACGGGAAAATAACATCATCGGCTGCGGCGCGCTGGGAGAAAATACTGGACAAGGTGCTTGCCTTGGACTATGACACCGGGACAGAAGAGAGAACCGCCCATGTACTGTCTATGGATAAGGAGGCCAAGGAATATTTCTTCTCTTGGTGGAACGGGAAAGTGGAGCGTATTAACCGGATAGAAGACGATGCAGAGGTGGATAGCCGCGAGATGAAGCATCCAGCCCATGTCGCACGGCTGGCTCTGATTATCCAAGTCTTGCGCTATGCATCCGATGAAAGCCACCTGCAGTTTGTAGATATGGTATCGGTGAAAGCAGCCATCCGTTTGAATGACTATTTCGAGGATTCATACATCCGCATCCGTTCCTTCGTGGCGAACGATACTTGTGAAGACCCTCCCAAGGTCTTGATGTCACTGTTGCCTGATACCTTTGATACAAAGACGGCCATTGCCATAGGCAAAGAACTGCAGGGTGTCAGCGAGCGCACGGTGATGAACTACCTCAAGGAGTTGTGCCGCAGCAGGCTTCTGCGGAAAGCCAAGGCAGGACATTACGAGAAAATCATATACAAATCCGGCGAATCTTCCATAAATGAATAGGAACAATCAACCAAAGACTGCAACGAATGACCCACTGTTGCAGCTTGCAGTTTCTTCAGTGTTGCAGTTTGAGATGCCGAAAAGCGGAAAATTTCTGCAAGACTGCAAGGACTGCAGACTGCAAAACGGTGTTTCGCTTTGCAGGAATTAAAAATACAGAGCTATGAGTGAATACAGATTCCATCTCCAGAAATACAGACTGGGCAGCAAGACCGCCTGCCCCGAGTGTGGTAGGAAAGCCTGTTTTACCCGATATGTCGATGAGCAAGCGCAAGTGTCGTTTCCTGACAGTGTGGGCAAATGCGACCACATCAACAGTTGCGGCTACCATTATACACCGAAGGAGTATTTCCGGGATAACCCGATTGTCAAAGAGAACTTGACTGGACAAGATAGGAGTAGCGACAGAGCATCAACGTTTGCCAAACCAACAATAAAACCATCGCCCAATCCTGTACCGCAAATCTCTTATTTGGCCTCCGATTGGGTGGAGCAGTCCATGCAGAGGTTTGACATCAACCCTTTATACCGATACCTTGTAACTGTGGCAGGTAAAGAGAAGACTGACCGGCTGTTCAATCTCTACAAGGTTGGCACATCCAGAATGTGGGGCGGAGCGGCCGTATTCTGGCAGATAGACATCAACGGTAATGTCCGTACAGGCAAGATTATGGGCTATGATGCCAATACCGGACACCGGATCAAGCATCCGTTCAATCAGGTAAGCTGGGTACATTCGGTCAAGAAGATACAGGACTACCACATGAAGCAATGCCTATTCGGTGAACATCTGCTGACTGATGCTTCATCCTCGGTAAAAACTGTCGCCATTGTCGAGAGCGAGAAGACTGCACTGGTTACCGCCCATTTCATTCCGGATTTTATCTGGCTTGCCACAGGTGGTATGCACGGATGCTTCAACAGCGAAGCCATGCAGGTGTTGCAGGGACGTGAAGTGATTCTTTTTCCTGACCTGAAGGCAACGGACGAATGGCGGCGTAAACTCCCCATGCTGCAATCCGTTTGCAGACGTGCCACTTGTTCCGACCTGTTGGAGAAGATGGCCACCGATGAACAGCGCAGTCAAGGATTGGACATTGCAGACTTCCTTCTGATGGAAGACACGCCGCAGATGATCCTGCAAAGGATGATAGAACGCAACCCTGCATTGCAGACCTTGATAGACACATTCGACTTGAAACTTGTGGATGCAGGACAGGAGTAGAGTGATGAAAGAATCGGACAGCTTGCTGTCTGTGTAAAAGGGTTTGTAAAATCCCGTAGCTTATTAGGGCATTTTCCCTGCCATCACTCTCCGAGTGGCAGTCAAAAAGCCCATAAGCGGAGGGATACCCTCTCGACACCCGGGTTGCCTGCGGCACATAGGACGGGATTTTACAAACCATAGCACAGAAATAATAATCACAAAAACGAAATAAATATGAGTAATACACAATATGCAGTCTGCCACCTGCAACGTGGCAGCGGGAATGACTCCGGTATGTCATGCCATATAGAAAGGAAGGATGCCAAAGGCAAGGTATATGTTCCGGCCAATGCCGATGCGAACCGGACATCACAGAACCGGGAACTGCTTACGTTTCCTGATGGAGTAACCAATCGCACGGAAGCAATTCAATATCGTATCGACACTGCCGGGCTGCACCGCAAAGTGGCCAAGAACCAGACAAAAGCCATCCGCATCATTATGACCGGAACACATGAACAGATGATGAAGATTACCCAAGAAGGCAAGCTGGATAACTGGATAGATGTCAACCTGAAATGGCTTCGGGAGACATTCGACAGTGAAAATCTTGTTTCATGCGTATTGCACATGGACGAGAAGACTCCGCACTTGCACGCTACCGTCGTGCCTATCGTTACTACCGAACGTCTCCGCAAGAAGCGTGAGGGTGAAAAAAAGTACGAGACGAAATCCGGACCGAGACTGTCTGCCGATGACGTAATGCGGCGTAGCAAGCTGCACGAATACCAGAACAGTTATGCCGCAGCCATGAAACCGTTCGGGCTGCAGCGTGGAATTGTCGGCTCCACTGCCAAACATCAAGCAAATTCGGAATACTACAAGCAACAGGTAAGCCGGTACGAGGAAGACATTGCCAGACTGCAGTCCGACGTTGAAAAAGCGCAGGAGGGCAAGAATACCATTCTGTCATGGTTCGGGAAAGGCGACCTTGCCAAGGCGAAGAAAGAACTGGTTGACAAGGACAGGCTGATTGCCGAACTCAATAAACAGATTGAGGAACTTCAAGCAGAAAAGGCACGGTTGCAGGAACAACACAAATCAGAAATCGAACAACTGCGGAACGGCTATCAGAAAGAGATAGACGCAGCCATACGCAGGGTGGAAGCCACCGAACGGCAGTCAAAAGAGAAAGATGCCGTCATAGACAGGCAGAAGCGACACATCGACCAACTTGACCGCAAGGCCAACCCTCAGCGTTACCGTCTGTCATCGGGGGCGGAACTTATCCGTATCAATGTACCCAACTACCGGAATCCATCGCTCCATATCTGGACACGGGTTGGCAATGAGGTTTTCGAGGAAACCAAATTCCAGATAGACTATAATGTGGCTCAAGCCAATTTTAACCGCCAAATTACGGACGAGGAATTTGTCAATGCTGTCTTCGAGCCACAAGAGCAGGTCAACGAAAAACAAGCCAATCTACTTGGTGCAACCTTTGAACTTGCTATTGGTGGTCCGGCACAAGCTCATATTGGCACGGGCTCCGGTGGGTCATCTTCTGAACTGCCGTGGAACGATAAGAAACACAAAGGATTGAAATGACAATAATATCTATTCATATATTAGGCTGTTGCTTGAATAACTAGTATATTTGTAGTGTTTTCACAAAGCAGGATACAATGATGAAAATTTCAAAATTACATAGTAAAGCTCTTTGGACAGATAGCTTTTTGTATGCTGTTAGTTTCATTGCAGCCATTGAAACTATTTGTGCTATTGCAGATTTTAGCATTACGGATGTAGCCAATATTCAGAAATGGTGGGAGAAAGGATTGATTATTTTAGGTGTATTTCTATTATTGTGGATAATAATAGCTGTAGTAAAAGCACTTAGAGCAGACCATGCTATAACACTGAAGATAAAAGGAATAACCGTAAGAATTGAAGAAGGTGATATTTTCAAATCGCCCAATTGGAAATTAATCCCTTTTAATGAGTTTTTTGACACAAAAGTTGATGACGTTGTTATTGCAAGGAACTCATTGAATGGGAAATTCATAGAAAGATTACAGGATATTGATGATTTGAATAAAAAGATTGATGAGGCAGAAGATATACCGGGTATGAAGAGGAAAACAAAAGCAGGTCGAACCTATTATCCTCTTGGCCGAATTATTACATTTCAAGATTATTTATTGTTGGCATTTTCTCATTTTGAGAATAATCAGGCAAAACTATCTCATAACGAGTATGAAATCTGTCTTCGGGCAATGTGGAATGAAATAAGCAGAGTCTATGCAAATAGACCTGTTACTATACCTCTACTCGGAGGAGGAATAACGCGCATTACTGACAAAAATGAATTTCATTTGCTCCGTTGTATCCTTTGTACACTCAAAACATCGGATGCTCAAATATATCAACCGATAACCATTGTATTAACAAGAGAATCCATAGATAAAATTAATTTGTACGATATTAAAAAAATATTTTAGCCATGTATTATAGAACAAGAACTTATATCGCCGGAGATTGGGATCATGATAAAGATGCCGTTGAAGCATTACACCGATGGAATGATAGTTCCCAATACGGCCTTTCATTTTCAGACGCTCATGAGTTAAAGCAGGCAAGGGACACAAGTCTAAATTGCTCGATTAAAAGGTCATTGGCTGAGAGATTGGATGCATCCAAAACATTTATCCTTATCGTTGGTGACCATACAAAAGAATTAAAAGCTGGAGGATGTCAATATTGTGGCAGTTATAACAGCTATTGGGGAACTTGTGGCAGAGGACATACAGTAGATACTCGAAGTTATATTGATTTCGAATGTGAGAAAGCAATTCGAGATGGCTTAAAGATAATAGTCCTATATAAATCAACATTCGTCAATAGGGACAAATGCCCAGAAGTAATCAGATGGAAAGGTATTCATGTTCCGATGGAAAAATGGTTTGGGAACAACTTGTATTGGGATTATGTTTCTGTAAAAAACGCCATCGAACAATAAACAGATATTGCCCCGTAAATTAATATCCTATGGGGCAATATCTTGCTTAGTTAATTACCATGTTATAATTTCATCTACAATCTCCTGTTGTTCTGCACTACTACGACGTAGATAGATCCGGGTGGTTTCTATGCTTTCATGTCCCATGAGGTCGGCAAGCAGAGATATATCATTGAACTTCTCCAAAAAATTCTTGGCAAACCGATGACGGAAAGAGTGAGGATAAACGACTTTCTCATTCATACCGTATTTTGTGGCATAGTTCTTCAACTGTTGGGCAATACCTCTTGTAGTGATACGCTCTCCGAAACGATTGAGGAAAAGGTAACCACTTGTGCGGTTGGTCCTGATTAGCCATTCGGCTGTTTCTTTGCGTAATGTCTTTGGAATATAAATTCGGCGTATTTTACCTCCTTTGGTGTAAATATCGTAATACCCAATCTGCACATGCTCTACCTTTATTTGTATCAACTCACTGACTCTTGCGCCAGTTGCAGCGAGGAAACGCACTACAAAATACCATGTTAGATTATCTTCTCTTTTCAGTTTGTTTTTTAGGAAGATATAGTCAGCATTACTGATCACATTTTCCAAATATGAACGCTGTTGCACCTTGACCGATTTTAATCGCAAGCGTGGCTTCTTTATGCACTCAAGGTATTTATTCATAGCCTGTATGCGCAGATTTACAGTCTTTGGCTTGAAGGTTTCGATGAGATACGTTTTGTAGATGAGCAAATTTCGCTTGTTCAATTCCCTATGCCTGGAATAATACTCCTTGATGGCATAAAGATAAGCATTAATAGTATTTTCCGCCATATTCCCTTGACGCAAATACAATTCAAAATCTTCGTTGTTCATATTCTCTACATTATTAGTTAAACAAATTGTTATCACTAATAATGTAGAGAGTGGTTAGTGTTTTGAGTTCCTATTATGAGAAGTTTCTCGCTACAGGTGAGGTGAAATGCATTGACGAGGAGATTCCGTTTGAGATTCCAAGTAGTTGGGAATGGTGCAGATTAGGAAGCATTGCTGAAATAATAGGAGGATATGCTTTCCCAAGTCATACACTCAAGGGTAACCAAGGGACTCGTGTTATTCGAATTTCTGACATTACTGAAAATGGCTTTACAAATTCGCGGTTAGTTAGATATAATGGCTCCCCGGTTTCTGATATTTATCGGATTCAAAAATTTGATATTCTAATGGCGATGACAGGCGGCACGGTAGGCAAGAGTCTCTTTGTGGAGTCTATGAGTGAAGATATGCTTTTGAATCAACGAGTTGCCATTATTAGGAATAGACATATATGTGCAGATTATCTAAATCTTGTAATAAAAGCTCCACATATAGCCTCTGTAATAAGTGACCGCAAAAACTCAACAAATGATAATATCTCAATGGTTGATATTTATGACTTCTTTATTCCCGTTCCGCCTATTGAAAATCAAAAAAGGATAGTAACAAAATACAATGAGCTATTGCCGCTTGTGAATAAGTACGGCCACGCCGATCACCTTGCAGAATGTCTTAATAATGGAATTAAAGACAAATTGCGTAAATCCATACTCCAAGAAGCTATCCAAGGTCGGCTTGTGCCACAGATTGCAGAGGAAGGCACAGTGCAGGAGTTGCTTGAACAAATCAAGCAGGAGAAGGCATGGCTGGTAAAAGGCGGCAAGCTAAAGAAGTCCGCCCTACAGGATTCCGTAATCTTTCGTGGTGACGATAACAAGTATTATGAGCAGATAGGAACAGAAATTATTGATATAACTGATGAAATTCCATTTGATATTCCGAAAAGCTGGATATGGACAAGACTGAAGAACTTTTGTTCCGTATGTACTGGTGCGACTTTCAAAAAGGAAGAAATGGAATCTGAACATTGTGGCATTCGTGTCCTTCGTGGCGGCAATATCAAGCCATTCCAACTATGCATGAAGCCTGATGATATATTTATCCCTCAATCAAAAGTAAAAGAGGATATATTATTAAAGCATAATGACATAGTTACTCCGGCCGTAACGAGTTTGGAAAATATAGGCAAGATGGCTAGAGTTGAATTAGATATGCCTCACACAACTGTAGGAGGATTCGTCTTTATCATTCGACCTTTAGGCGGTGGCGAGTCACTTTCCAAATATCTCCTTGCCTTTATGAGTTCGCCCTCGGCCATTGATTTTATGAAGTCCATAACAAACAAGTCTGGACAAGCATTCTACAACATTGGTAAAGAAAGATTGGTGACGGCATTAGTACCTATACCGCCACTTGCAGAACAGGAGCGTATTGTCTCCAAAATAGAGAAACTATTTGAACAATTGCGATAATTCGTCTATCCGTGCCGATATTCGTTGTTGCTCTCTATATGGAGGTATGCCTATAATGAGGGAATAAAATATCTCCTTGTTAAGATGTGGGATTGCTGCGCCTCGCTTTGATTTGCGTAGTAATTCCTTGTAGAATAGGATAAAGTTCAACACATAAGGCAAGTGCATAGCAGAACTAACCCAGAGTTGCTTGAATGTACTGCCCATATAGCCATCGCAAGGCACTGTGAAAACCTCGCCGGAGTTCTCCCCATCCACAAGAATGATATTATCTCCTTTGTGGACAAATTTGCCTCTTTGCTGATATTCTCCAGCACTCTTGCCTCGTAAAAATTTTGCATCAAGACACAACTGCTGTCCCTCTTTCTTTTCGCCATCAATGAGAGAACAAATTGAGGATAATCTTGCAGGCGACCAACTATAGGGAAAGTCATAATCACACTCTATCTGAACGGCTTGCCCATTTATCTGCTCATAATACTTGCTAATTGCTTAATTTGTTGTACAATTCTGTCTTGTTCAAATTTTGGAGGTAAGGGGAAGAGCTTATTTTCTAAATAGCCCGTTATAATTCGTTGTTGGTTCGCAGTGCCTTTGAATTGCGCCTCGTCAATGAAATATGGGCTTTTAAGAAAATAGAGTAAATACCAACGATTGATAGTCTCTCCATAAGGCCGCATAACTTTAAGTTCTGTAGTCCCCGCTCCTATCCCATTTGGCAGTCCTATGAATATTGCAGACTTTCTATTCTGAAAGCAGGGTGTTATCTTAGCAAATACGACATCGCCATCTGCAAAATGGGTATAACCAGTTTTAATTGTTTTCCATTGTACCTCGTCATAAGAAAACTCAGATCCATATGTTGCACATATTTTTTCCATTGGAATAAAGGCGGAGATACAATTATCTTCAGCAACATTTTTCGGGTTTATTTGGAATATATCTTTGATACGTACCCATTGCCATGAGGCAGGTATCTCAAATGGAATTTCATCGTCAATACAACGCATTTCTTTCCCAACCTTCTCCCAATACTTGTTATCGTCACCTTTATAAATAACAGAATCAGTCAAAGCAGACTTCTTTAGTTTGCCTTCTTTCACGAGTTCTTTCTTCTCCTGTCGTATCTGTTCAAGTAGTTCTTGCGATGTACCTTCTTCAGCGATTTGTGGAACGAGTCTTCCTTGTATAGCTTCTTGTAAAATGGACTTTTTAAGTTGTTCCTTAACTTGTTCATTCAATTGGTTAAGAAAGTCTTGGCTTTTCCCATAGCGTTCTATGAGTAGAGATACATTGCGTAATTTTTCTACAATTCGTTCTTGTTCATTTATGGGAGGAATGGGTAATAGCATTTTGGCAAGTGTTTTTCCATTACAATTAGGCTGTGCTGTTGCTATTGTACCGTTCTTTAACTGTTCCCAATATAATTGACTCTCCATAAAAGCCTTCATATAATAGGGACTGAGTAAAGAGCTATACCTTGTTCTAATCAAATAGCCTGCATATATCGCTTTCATTGGTACTTCTTCCACTAAAAAAGACTTTCCCACAGTACCACCTGTTCTGGCAAATAGAATATCATTTACTTTCAAAAGATATGTTTCTATTTCACTTGTATTAATCAAACAAAATGGTACATTCTCCCATAGCACCTTGTTGTTCTGAATGTCGCTTATACGAACCATTCTTATATCTCCATTTTCTAAGGCTGGAGCATTATAACCATATTGAATGGATTGAGAGATATTTCCCCAGCGTTCCCATTCCCAACTACTTGGAATTGCAAACGGAATCTCCTCGTCAATGCACTTCACCTCCCCTGTGGCGAGAAACTTCTCATAATAGGAATTGTCCTCACCGCGATAGATAATGGATTCGTTCTTGTCTTTTTTGATTTTCTTCTCTTTGACCAACCGAGCCTTTTCCTCCCTAATCCGTTCAAGAAGTACTGATGCAGGTTCGTCATTCGGATCTTGCGGTACAAGTTTTCCCTGTATCGCCCATTGAAGTATGCTGTTTTTAAGTTGTTTTCCGTTCATTTATTTGCTGTATTGAAATGTGAAACGCTGTCTCACATATTTATCATTCGGGATATTCGTCAAGAATCTTGTCAAGTTGAGCCTGCAATTCTTCTCGCTTTGGGAGGTATAATTGGTATCTGGCAGCAAAAAGTTGATTCGTAATACCTTCGAGTGCATACTCCAACAGTAGCTCATCTTTCTTTGCGCCCAACACAATCCCGATAGGAGGATTATCATCATTCTGACATATCTCTGTCTTGAAATAGTTCAGGTAAAGATTCATCTGACCTATGTCTCCATGCTTGATCTCACCCCGTTTTAAGTCTATCAGAACATAACATTTCAATATGCAATGATAGAACACCAAGTCCACCTTGAGTCGTCTGCTTCCAATGTGCATCACAAACTGGCGCCCCACGAAGGCAAACCCCCGTCCGAGTTCCAGTAAGAACTTTTCCATATTGGCCTTCAGAGCTGCTTCCAATTCACCTTCCTTGTACTGTTTCTTCTGCGGAAGTCCGGCAAATTCCAAGACAAAAGGATCCCTAATAATATCCTGTGGAGTAAGCACCTGATGCCCCTCGTTTGCCAAAGCCAATACTCCTTTCTTATCCGTACTCAATGCAAGCCGCTGAAACAATGCACTTTTTATTTGCCGTTTCAGCTCCCGCACTTTCCAGCCTTGGCGTATGGATTCCGTGAAGTAGAACTTCATCTCCAAAGGGTCATCACATTTCAACAACTCGAAATAATGACTCCATGTCAATTTGTGAGACAGTGTCTCACTTTTTGGAAAAGCGAGATAGAGTTTACGCATATAGGTTAAATTCGATCGGCTGAACCCTCTCCCACATCTTATTGTCAAGTCCTTTGACAGATTAACAAGAAGTTGTTTCCCGTATTCAGCCCGAGTCTGCCCTTTTTGCTCAAATTCAACAATATATTGTCCAGTCTTCCAGTTCGCATCCAGAAGGTGCGCATTTACGGCTGTTATGGCATCGGTCTTGGCTTCTGTCCATAAATTCGTAATATGGTTGACAAGTTCACCGTACGCTGGATCTTTATATTGCACTAGCGTTGTTTCTGTATTCATCTTGTTACCCGTTGGTTGAATTAAAATAAAGCATCTTTAACAAGACCAATTTTACGATGGTTACAGAAGTTGATGTATTGCAGCACGGTCATAGCAGCGATTTTTGCGGCAGTACGTGTAAACAGTCCGCCTGTCTGCTTTGCATAATTGCGTACCATCATGAATTGGTCGTTAAGTTGAGAGAAAACGGTTTCGATTCGCTTCCTGAAACGCCTGTAAGCCCACGAAGGATTTCTCCAATTCTTTTGGTTCAAGCGATACGGGACTTCAAGCTTGATATGAGCCGTTTCGAAAAGGTCTTGTTGCACCTCAGCACTTAAATACCCCTTATCTCCAAGCATAAGACAGTCGTGATAATCCCACTTTGCATCATCCAGATAATGTATATCATGAACATTTGCAGCCGTTATATCATAAGAGTGAATAACACCACTTATTCCACAGATAGCGTGGAGCTTATACCCATAGTAATACATTTGTTGGGAGGTGCAAAAGCCTTTGGAAGGTGCGCTTTGCGGATTATCATTTCCCATAACGCAACGCTTGGCTCGTGCCAGCTGGCATACTTTGACAGGCTTGGAGTCTATCACAAAGACATTTTCCCCACCGTCTATGCTCTTGGCAATATCCCTGCGGATGTCTTCTGCAAGACAAGCCGTGAGTTTGCGACGGACGTTGAACTGTCTTCTGGATATAAGGTTAGGGATATGTTCGGGAGATTCAGCCAATCTCTTAAAGAGGTTGTTCTCGCTGTCATAACCGAATGCTTCGGCTGTAAGAGAAAGAGCTATAACTTCCAAATCAGAAAAGGTGGGAATAACTCCACGGCGAGATACATTGCCATGTTCATTTACACGATTTCCTGCAAATTTCTTGCAGATGTCGTTGATTTTTGTGAATTTTGCGATGAAGTTGTGCATACGACGGTTTGAACTCAATAGTTTGGATGTTATTAAGTTACTAAAAACCAGAAATATGCACAACCTTTCATTTGTCATTTTACTAACTTTTTAATTCAACCAACGGGTCTTGTTTTTCTTTTCTAATAAGTCACCTTTCTATTTCTATCCCGAGAATTTTCTGTATCTCGGCCAAGGTCTTGTCTATTTCATGGTCAAGAGCCGCCCGTTTTTTATAATAGTCAGCCAGCAGCTCGGCCGGAGGCAAAATTTCTTCATCTTCTTTCGGGAACTTGCATAAGTCGAAATTGCAGTCAGACGCAATTAAGTCTTCGACTGAATAGCAGCGGGCTTTCTCGTTTCCCTCCTCAAGAATGATTTCCTTACGGTCATCCCACCATTCTTTGATAGGATTACAATGCTCCAAACGCATCGGTTTTGTTTTGGAGAAATGCTTGTATCCCTCCGGCATATCCAAACGATAGAACCATGTCTCTTTGGTAGAGTAACCGACAGGTGAATCTTCTGCCTTTTCATTATTGAAAAACAGAATATTCGTTGCTATGCTGGTGTAAGGCGAAAAAATGCTTCCTGGCAATCGAATGATTGTATGTAGATTAAAATCACGCAACAATTTTGTTTTTATGGCTATCTTGGTATTGTCCGCGCCAAACAGAAAACCATCAGGAACAATAACGGCTGCCCTGCCGTTTTTCTTCAAACGATACATGATAAGCACCATGAACAGGTCGGCAGTCTCGCTGCTTCGCATATCAGAAGGGAAATGAGACTTAACATCGGCTTTCTCGTTCCCACCATATGGAGGATTCATGAGTACTACATCAAATTTATCATCCTCTGTATAGTTGAGAACATCTTTAGTCAGTGAGTTGTCATGAAATACCAATGGCTTATCTATGCCGTGGAGCAAGAGATTTGTTACACACAGCATATAAGGGAATTGTTTCTTTTCTATACCAAATACGGATTGATTAAACTTCTCCCTGTCTTCAGCAGTAACCACACGCTTGTCAAGTTCTCCAAGCCAACTGGTAATAAAACCACCGGTCCCACAAGCGAAATCCGCCATCTTCTCCCCAATCTGCGGCTTGATTATTTCCGCCATAAATTCAGTTAAAGCTCTCGGCGTATAAAACTCGCCGGAAGATCCGGCGGACTGCATTTCCTTGAGTATGTTTTCGTAAATTTCACCGAAAGCATGACTTTCTTCATAGTCGGCAAGATTGAGATCATCAATTACATTCAGAACCTGTCGGAGTTGTACCCCATCTTTCATATATTGGTTGGCATCCTCAAAAACAGTTCTTACAATTGCTTGTCGGATAGGTGTGTCTGGAGTAATCTCTATCTTCTTGAGTTTATCAAATACCACATTGTTGACAAATGATAGCAGGTCATCTCCCGTCAGGGCATGCCCGCTTCCATCATCGTGAGCCCAATTACGCCAACGGCATTCTTCAGGAATAATAGATTTATAATCATCCTCCATTTCCCAGTCATTCTCTTTCTCGTCATAAACTTTAAGAAAGAGCATCCATGCCATCTGCTCTATGCGCTGTGCATCACCATTGATACCGGCATCATTGCGCATTATATTGCGTATCCGTTTTACGAAATTCGACAAACTCATATTTTACTTTTCTTTTTATGCTACATTATATATCAGTTGAGTCAGATTGTTTACGGCATTAAGGTAACCTTGCTTGCCGCCAAACAGTCTGGCTATGTTTGCAGGGGAGCCAAATCTTCTGAATGGATCGTTTTTCAAAACCGAAAGATTCTCAAGTTCAGAAATACCCTCGTCCATATATTTGTCAAGCAGAGCTTCAAGAACGAGTCTGGCTTGCTCTCCATATTTACTAAAGACATCTCGTTTCTTTACTTGCTCTGCTCGTTCTCGTCTTGTCAAGGTCTTCTTTCCGTATGCAATATGACAGATAAAGTCAAAGTCATCCACATCATCCATATTCCGGTCATGCTTCAGAACCGCAAGGTCAATACCGGCTTCTTTAAGCATTTCCGCTATCTCGCTTTTCCTTTTTAGGGCATTCCATTTAGAGGTAAAGGTTTCTATTGTCGCATATGTGTCAATAATATTCTTCTTAGTATAATCTGTGATGCTTTCTGTACGAAGTAGTTTCCCGTTCGTATCATAAACGGAAACCACTTTATTGATTACTTTTACTTCACAACCATTTTTATCCACAATTGGTTTTGGTCGTGGCACCGGTGTCGGGCACTCACAAGGATTTTTGCCACAGACGGGACATACCGAAGGTGGAGTAGGTTTTGGACAGACACAAGGATTTTTGCCGCAAACAGGACATGGCTTCGGAGGATAATCTGGATCAATCTCTATCGGGCCATCCCAATCCGGATCAGCAAAAAGGCGTGTCACATTGCGAAAGTCCATTACTACAAAATGTGTTTTCCCTTCTTTTTCACGAATGCGGGTGCCTCGTCCTATAATCTGCTTGAACTCTGTCATTGAGCCGATCTGTTGGTCGAGGACTATGAGTTTGACCATTTTGCAGTCAACACCAGTTGATAGCAATTTACTGGTCGTAGCTATTACCGGATATTTTGATGCAACAGAAATAAAATAATCCAGTTTCCCTTTGCCATATTCATCGCTGCCAGTAATGCGGACTACATAGTCGGGATTCTTTTTGCACATATCTGCATTGGCATTGACCAGTGCAATTCGCATTCTCTCCGCATGCGCCTCGTCAGCACAAAATACAATGGTTTTTGCCATACGATCTGTGCTTTTGAGATAGTTGGTTATTTCTTGTGCTACTTCCCGATGGCGATCTTCAATCACGATGTTATAGTCGTAGTCGCTGTTGTTGTATATCCTGTCTTCGATTTCATTGCCGTAAATATCCTTTTGGCCTTTGATTGGTCTCCACTCATCCCCGATGTTTGTTGAAATATTTATGACTTTAAACGGAGCAAGGAAGCCATCTTCTATCCCGTTCTTCAAACTATATGTATAAACAGGCTCGCCAAAATATCCAATGCTTGATTGATAACGTGTTTCTTTTGGCGTTGCAGTCATGCCGATGTGTGTTGCAGCGGAAAAATAATCCAGTATAGTGCGCCAGTTACTGTCATCTTTGGCACTTCCTCTATGACACTCATCGATGATTACAAGATCAAAATAATCCGGATTCGGGAAAAGCTCCTGATAGTTTTTTGCATCATTTTGTCCAATAAGTTGCTGGTAAAGCGCAAAATACACTTGATGAGAAAGCAATTCCTTCAATTTGTCCTTGTCTTTGGAATAATCTATTTTATGGATTACTTTTTCCAAAGGCTTGAAATCTTGTTCAATGGATTGATCTACCAATATATTGCGGTCGGCTAGATAAAGGACTTTTTTCTTTAATCCACTCTTAAGCAATCGCCAAACTATTTGAAACGCAGTGTATGTCTTGCCTGTACCGGTAGCCATCACAAGTAAAATACGGTTTTGCCCTTTTGCAATGGCGTTGATAGTACGATTTATAGCATTAAGTTGATAATATCTTGGAGGGAAAATATTTTGTCCACTACACAATGGCTGGTTAATGGCAGCTTCCTCCTGTTCATTAAGCCCGTTTCCTTCGTTTATCTCTTTTTTATACCGATCAATCAATTCTTCGCGGGTTGGAAATTCATCCATACCGAAACATCGTTCCTGTCCGGTTAGAAAATCATGCTCGGCAAAACCTTCTCCATTAGAGCTGAACGCAAATTTGACATCAAGCATTTTTGCGTATTCCATTGCCTGTTGTAAACCATAGGAAACAGTGTGCTTGGTATCTTTTGCTTCAATAATAGCAATTGGTGTAGCTTTATTCACATAAAGCACATAGTCAGCAAACTTTGGTTTTTCACGATGCACAATATTGCCATGCAAGCTGATTTTACCATCGGTAAATTTCACTTGTTGTTCCATGAAAATACTATCTTTTGTCCATCCCTTGCTTGTGATGGCATCGTTGATATAGCGGAACTTTACATCTTCCTCTGATAATTCATGACTAATGCTCATGTTCGTATAATATTTTATTATCGGAAGTTCACCTCATCAAAATTCGGAGTTTAATATTCGTTTATCTATATCATTGGCGTTCTTTCTCGTCAGTTATCAAATCTTTCAAATCTACTTGAAGTATCTTTGAAATCGCTAAAAGTGTTTCCAAATCCGGCTGGTACCTGTTGCAAGCGTAACTATTGATTGTACTGAAACTCTTGCCAACTTGTTTTGCAAGCCAAGTTTGTGATATACCCTTTTGCTCAAGAATATCTTTTATCCTGTTCAACTTCATACCACTCTGAATTTTGCTACAAAATTACGCTAAATTTTGCGATATTAGAGCACTTTCGACGAACAAAATTGCTTTCATGCAAAAGAACACACTTCTTGAACAGAAAAATGGGTTGATAGCATGTGCTGTTTTCTTAGAAAAACTTATAAATCGCGGGAACTTTGTGGTATCAAATTACAATGAGTATCGAATGTATAATTTGATAATCAGAAAGATATAGAATATTATCCGGTTCAAGCGTGAAGTTGAAGGACTGCTGGACGCCTTGACCTTTTTTAATCTGCCTGAGGGATTATTGCTGTCATTTAATCAGCGTGACAAGTTTATTATTGGGGATAAAACGGTGCGTGTACTACCTGTATATGATTATTTCAAAAATATACATTGATGTATTATACATTGATGTATATTTTGTAAGCCTTGACGGGTACTTTAGGATGGCTACACCCTTTCGCCCGTATGGTGTAGCCCTTTGTCATAAAGGGTGTAGCTATAGGAGGCAAAGGGTGTAGCCTTGGCAAATGCTGATATTAGCCTTGATTATCAGCCGTTTCCGGTTTTCTCTTTTCTTAGTGCGGCGATGACGTATTTTCCTTTTGCCAGTACAGTACTCCATCGTGTACTACTGATTATTTTAAACACATACCCTCCTAGTCTTCCGTAGTCGGATAGCCGTAGAATGGCATTGATTTCATTTCGGTTTACGATATGAAGTTGTTGCAGCTCCAACATCAAACCTTCCAGATTGTGTGTCTTCTTGTTGTAGGCATATCCCGGGATGTCGAAAGAAGAGCCCTCCGTTCCTTCACCTCCGTTCTCCCCTTGGGGAGTTAGAGGGGGAGTGTTTTCCTTTTCTTTACTTTGCTTTTCTTTACTTTGTTCGGAATTGCATGCATTTTCTGGTGGAAACAATACATCCTGTATCTCATTTTCTTCTTTCCCGTTTTTAGGAACTTTGGTTTCCATAAGGAAGTAAGGGAGGGGAGTTAAGTCCCGTTTTCTGCGTTTGGTAGCTTCCAGCCATACTTTCTGTATGTGTACGGATGTCAATACCTGATGTTCCTCATACATTTTCCGGTCAAATATGTCTTTCGCTATCAGAAGTTCTACGATTTCCTGCATTTCCTCATCCGATAATTCGTTTCCTAATTTGTGGGCAAAGAGCATGCATTGCTCTTTGTTCCACACCAGGTAATACCCCTCTTCTTTATAAATTTTTCCGAGTAGCTTTATGAATGCCGCTACACCTTTCAGCCCGAACCGGGCTTCTATCAATTCTGTTGCTACTCCTTCGAGCAGACTTATAGTTATGGGGAAATACAGTACCCCTGTACAATTCATTGCCATTTCTTTAGTGATTAAACGATAAGTGATTAATGATTAGCAGACGGGGCTCCAGTCTAGTAAATTTTCCAACTGGAAACTTCTCCAAGCCTGTGACTCTACATCCCAGTAAACTACAGTACTTTCTATGCGCTCCATTTCATAGAATCGGTGAAAGAAACTTTCATAGGGTATGAGGGTTGCTTTCACCATTTTGAAGATTGTGCCTTGTTTGTGAAAGGCAATAAGGGCATAGCCATACTGCATGTGGTCAATGAGGTCGATCAATCTTTGTGCCATGTATTCTGCACATTCCTCAGAATACCCCTTTTCGAACATGAACCGTTTTTTCCATTTTTCTGCCATTCTTTCACGGACTGGAACCGGATTTTTGAACTCGTGTCTTTTCATCTTACGATATATTTAATTAATAATAATGTTGGTTACGTTTTCGAGCTCATGCCATAGCATAAAAAAAGATGTCGCTTCGCATAAGAGGAAGCGGCATCTCATTGAGGTCTGACTTGGTCTTGTTAACGTGAGGGCAAAGGTAGGTCTTGCTGTTTTGGCAGTATCTTTTTAATTTCTGTCTTTTCTGTAGGGTGATTTCTCCTTATGCTTTTCATTGTGTCGTACTCTTTTATCCTTTTGCCACATTTTTTCTGCCATTTTGGTTAAAGTACTCTTTGACATAGGGATTCCGTCATTATTTAGGAAGAGTTTGGTTTCTGCTATGCGCTCTATAAGCGGGGCCAATTCGAGTTTTTCGGGTGGAATCTTTTCATTGTTTCCAACGTAGAAATTACCCTCGATGTATTCATCCAAAAGATTTCCCAGCATGCTTTCCTGGTTATTGTTAATTCCTTTAACTTTTTTACCCTTAGGACGGCCTCTGTGTGGTTTATTTTCCGCTTGTTCAGAGGATTGTCTGTTTTGTTCACTTGGTTTTACTAACCCTGTTTCTTCGCTTTTAGCAGCGTTTTTTTTGAATTACTCATTTTGAAAAATTCTTTAATTAAAAACAGTTAATTTATAAATAGGGGCGCAAAGATAAAAGGATTGTTGATGTGCAGAATAGAGGAGAGACAATAAAATGAAATAAATACTTTTCGAACAGATGTAATATGCAGTAAATTAGAATGGTATAGTGAAAAATGGGGGGTGTCCAGAAAACGTTCGTTTAATGGGCACAAAGATAAGGGGTATTTTTTGAACGTGCAAGATGTTTAATAAAAATATTTCTATTATTTCAGATTTACTCTATTATGTTGTTAGTAATCAATGTGATAATATTTACAATGTATATATTTAATATCCTCTCATTTTTATGATTTCAAACTTCTATTTTGAAGACATGATGGCGTTGCCCATTAAACGAACGATTAAAAAACGCTTTTTTGAATTTAATATCTTCGTTTATAACGCATTAAGTTGAAATATCTATTTGCTACGGTTTGAAAGAGAATATGTCTCGTTCAAACCGCGAAGCGCACCCGAAACTATAGTAAAATCCTCGATTCTCTTTTTGCAAGTGATTGAAAATCAAAAATATTGGTTTGCTGCCCGCACTCGTGATAAGCAAGAGTTTGCTGTCCGAAAATCCTTAGATAAGCTTAAGTCCGAAGAGAAGCTGGATCTTGACTATTATCTTCCCACGCGAATTGTGATATCACAGCTGAAGTATCGCCGTAAACGTAGTGAGGTTCCTGTTATTCGAAATTTAATCTTCATCTGTGCTACTAAACAAACAGCTTGCGACATATCCAATGTTTATAATGTCCAGCTTTTCTACATGAAGGATCTATTTACTCATTCCATGTTGGTTGTTCCTGATAAGCAGATGGAAGACTTCATGTTTGTGATGGATTTGAATCCTGATGGGGTTAACTTTGATAACGAACCTTTTGCTATTGGAGATAAAGTGAAAGTTGTCAAGGGGGATTTCAGTGGAATTGAAGGTGAGGTTGCTACGGAAGCTAATAAAACTTATGTGGTTATCCGTATCAAGGGCGTTTTGGTCGCAAGCGTCAAAGTGCCCAAATCCTATCTAAAGTTTATAAAATAATATCATCTCAATTATAAAATGAATTCTTTACTTTCTCGTGCTGTTGAGCTTCAGCATGCCGCCCATACTTTAATGTATCTCGGCATGGATGGTGAGCCTCTTTATTCTGATGACTTTTGCCGTCAGAATAAAGATATTCTCTTAAAATCCGATTCTCTTTTTGCTGCAAAAAGTTCCGATATCGAAGAAGAGGCCAACTTGTGTCTGGCTCTTTTGATGGGTTACAATGCCACTATATACAATTATGGTGATAAGGAGCAGAAAAAGCAAGAGATTCTTGTGCGTGCTTGTGATGTTTTGGAACGGCTTCCGGACTCCTTGCTCAAAGTCAGGCTGTTAACCTATTGTTATGGTGAGACTTATGAAGAAGCTTTGTTGCAGTCTGCCCGTAAGATTGTGGATGGGTGGGGACAGACTTCTCTTACATCCGAACAGGTTGAGGCGGCTGAAGAACTCCGTAATATGGAAGAAAATTCCTATCCATGGGAATATGTCGATTAGTAAAAAAATAACCGGGGATTTTGTTTGGAGCGTCTGTATTCTACGCATAATAAATATAAATCATCCTCAGTCGTTCCTGTCCCCGGTTTCTATTGTTTATGAGAACTATGATTGAATTTCTATATTATACTTTAGCTAAGTATTATGTGTTGTTATGATGACTTGTAAATGTCTTTTGATTTTCTCTGTTGCTAAAGGATGTCAGAGCATATATATAGGTTAATTATTTAACTACATTAGTGTAAGGTTTAGACTTAAAATTTACTTTTCGTGTCTAGTTCTCTTAAAAATAAAGCAGTCAAGGGAGTTGCTTGGAGTTTTGTTGATAATATAGCAAATTCAGGAATTACTTTCTTGGTAGGATTAGTTTTAGCTCGGTTGTTATCTCCTGCAGAGTATGGAATAATGGCTATGATTGCTATATTTATAGCAGTCTCAAATTCAATTATTGATAGTGGCTTTTCTAATGCATTGATTCGTAAGATAGAGATCAAACAGATTGATTATAATACTGTGTTTTTTTTTAATTTGTTTGTGAGTTTTATCTTATATATTTTACTTTATGCAATATCTCCGGCTATTAGTAATTTTTTCAAGGAACCTGTTTTGGTAGAAGTGACGCGGGTTATTGGATGGGTGCTTATAATAAATGCTTTAGCAATTATTCCACGGACTATTTTTATTAGGAATGTAGAGTTTAAGGTTCAGACTAAGGTTTCTTTAATATCTTCTATTTTCAGTGGTATTGTTGGTATTGGTATGGCTTTCTATGGAATGGGAGTTTGGAGTTTAGTAGGACAGCAATTATCCAGGCAACTTCTGAATACTTTATTCCTCTGGATATTTTGCCATTGGCGTCCGGCTTGGGAATTTTCAAGGAAGAGTTTTAAAGAAATGTTTGGTTTTGGATCTAAACTTCTTTTGTCAGGGCTGTTAAATACAATTTATAAGGATATTTATTATATCATTATTGGTCGTTTTTATAGCTCCGCTCAGCTAGGGCAATATACTCGTGCTCAACAATTTAATATTATATTTTCTAGTAATTTGACATCTGTTGTTCAGCGCGTGAGCTATCCTGTTTTAAGCTCTATGCAAGATGAGTCTGAACGATTGAAGCAAGCCTATCGTAAAGTGATAAAAGTAACAATGTTAGTAACATTTGCCTGTATGTTGGGATTGGCAGCGGTTGCTAAGCCACTAATTGTAATTTTAATTGGTGAAAAGTGGTTGATGGCAGTTTCTTTTCTCCAAATCATTTGTTTTGCTGGTATGCTTTATCCACTCCATGCTATTAATTTGAATATACTTCAAGTCAAAGGGCGTTCTGATTTATTTCTTAAACTAGAAATTTTAAAGAAAATAATAGCTGTTGGTCCTATAATTATTGGAATATTTTATGGAATTGAATATATGCTTTGGGGGAGTGTTTTTACTTCATTTATTGCATATTTTTTGAATAGTTTTTATTCGGCAGATTTGATAAACTATCCTACAAAAGATCAAATAGAAGATATACTTCCCACTTTTGGAGTTTCTTTTGTTACAGCTGCAGCTATGTGGTGTCTTTCTCTATTAGATATTTCTATGTATATTCTTCTTCCAATGCAATGTCTGCTTGGGCTTGTATTATCTGTTGTAATTTATGAGAAGCTGAAGCTAGAAGAATATATTGAAGTCCGACAAATGCTAATTTCTTTGTTAAAACGAGTAAAAAAAATATATTAGAATGGAAAATAAAGTTATTACAGTAACTGCTCCTTTATTACCCTCTTTAGATGATTTTTTACCTTATTTGCAGGATATATGGCAGCGTAAGTGGTTGACAAATAATGGCTATTATCATCAAGAATTAGAGAAGGCTTTATGTGAATATTTGAAAGTACCATATATAAGCTTATTTACTAATGGAACTTTACCTTTGATTTGTGCTTTACAAGCTTTACGTATAACAGGTGAGGTGATTACTACTCCATATAGTTTTGTGGCTACTACTCATGCCTTGTGGTGGAATGGTATAAAACCTGTTTTTGTAGATATTGATCCGATAACATGTAATATTGATCCAGATAAAATAGAAGCAGCAATTACTCCTAAAACTACTGCTATTATGCCTGTACATGTCTATGGTAGACCTTGTGAGACAGAACGTATTCAAGCAATAGCTGATAAGTATGGTTTGAAGGTGATTTATGACGCTGCTCATGCTTTTGGTGTGGAGGTAAATGGAAATTCAATTTTGAGTGCAGGCGATATGTCTACTTTGAGTTTCCATGCTACGAAGGTTTATAACACAATTGAAGGCGGTGCCTTAGTCTGTCATGATGAAAATACAAAGAAGCGTATTGACTATTTGAAAAACTTTGGCTTTGCGGGTGAAACAACCATTGTTGCTCCTGGTATTAATGGTAAGATGGACGAGATACGTTCTGCATATGGATTGTTGAATTTGCAGCAGGTTGATGCTGCAATTGCAGCTCGTCGTGAAATAGCTTTAAAATATCGTGAAGGGTTAAAAAATATTGGAGGCATTCGTTTTATGGATGATATGTTAGGGGTTCGTCATAACTACTCTTATTTTCCAGTATTTGTCGATGCGGAAGATTATGGTATGACCCGTGATGAACTTTATTTTAAGATGAAAGAACAGAATATTTTAGGAAGGAGATATTTTTATCCTTTGATAAGTGAATTTTCTACTTATCGAGGATTAGAGTCTGCTAGTCCTTATAATCTCCCTATTGCAACTCAAATGGCAGATAGTGTGATATGTCTGCCAATGTATTGTGGATTGACACCCCAAGACACTGATAAAATTTTAAATTGTATTTTTCAACAGGGATGAAAAAAATATTAATTTTAGGTGGTACCTATTTTCAAATTCCCGCGATAAGATATGCAAAATCGAAGGGGTACTATGTTGTGACTTGTGATTATTTGCCTAATAATCCAGGACATAAATTGGCTGATGAATACTATAACATTAGTACTACTGACAAAGAAAAAGTCTTAGATTTAGCTTCCTCTCTTCATGTAGATGGCATTCTTTGTTTTGCATCTGATCCGGCAGCTCCAACATCTGCTTATGTTTCAGAAAAATTGGGCTTGCCTGGAAATTCTTTTGATAAGATTTGCCTTTTTGGAGAGAAGCACTTGTGGCGTCAATTTTTGAGAGAGAATGGTTTTAATGTTCCGAAAGCTAAATCTTATTTTGATATTCAAGAGGTAGATGTTGACGATTGGGAATATCCTGTGATGGTAAAGCCCGTTGATTCTTCAGGTAGTAAGGGAATTTCTAAGGTATTTGATAAGGATGGACTTACTGATGCTTTTCATTTTGCATTATCTTATTCAAGGCTAAAAATTGTTTTAATTGAAGAATTTATAGAGAAGGTCGGGCCTCAGATAGGAGGAGACGGTTTTTTTGGTACATCACGCTTAGAATTTGTTTGTTATGGGGATCAAGTAGTGGATAATAGTATTAATGGCTATGTACCTTGTGGTATGAAGTTTCCCTCTTTGTTATCTGCATCTTTAAAGGAAAGGATTACTAATGAAATAGAGCGTGCGATTAGCCTTTCCGGTTTAAAAAAACTATCCTTCAATCTTGAGGTGATGGTAGATAAAAATGATAAAATATATTTAATGGAATTGGGACCTCGTAATGGTGGTAATTGTATACCTGAAGTAATTTATAATTATACAGGTGTTAATATGGTTGCGTTGGCCGTTGAAGCCTCTTTGGGAAATACTTTTCCTATATGTTGTCATATCAATAAGCATGTTTTTGCATATTATGCTTTGCATAGTCGTATTTCTGGTATTTATAAAGGATACAGGTTACTAGGTAGTTTTCAAGGAAAAATTAATGGTAGTTATATTTTTTTGGAAGAGGGTGATACTATTAATGCTTTTCTTGGTTCAAATGAAACAATTGGAATTTTGTTATTAGAGTTTAATAAATATAGTGATATGGATGATTTTTTTAACTCTCCGTCATCTTATGTAGAGGTTCTTGTAGAGGAGTTATGATAATGAATAAGATAGAAATCGGAGGCTATTTCCATTTAGAATTATCACGTAAAAGAAAAAAATTCATTCATGATGATGGGGTTCTGCTGAATTCTGGGAGGAATGCTTTAGAATATGTTTTGTCCTCAAAAAAAATAGAGAGGTTATGGATTCCATATTATACATGTGACACTATATTAGAACCTCTCATAAAATTGAATATTGATTATTCATTTTATTCAATTAATCAACAATTGGAACTTTATGAATTAAAAAGATTGTCCTCTGGAGAGTTTATTCTCTACACTAATTACTTTGGAGTGAAAGATGAATATGTTAAGTCTCTTTCGGAAGTGTACGGTGATAGGCTTATCGTTGATAATGCTCAATCTTTTTATTCTGATGTTACTGCTGGCCCCTCTTACATTTATAGTCCTCGGAAGTTTGTAGGGGTACCAGATGGTGGAATTGCTTATTCGGATTTAACTTATTTGGATTCTCAGCTTGAAATGGATATATCTTTTTCTCGTTGCAGTCATTTATTGAGGCGTTATGATGAGAAGGCTTCGAATGGATATAATGACTTTAGAGAAAATAGCAAGTTACTTTCTATGCAGCCTATGAAAACTATGTCACAGTTAACGCGAGCGTTGCTTTTTAGTATTGACTTTGAGCAAATCAAAGAGATTAGATTACGCAATTTTTCTTATTTGCATAATAATTTGTATTTAACGAATCTGTTGGACTTAAATATGGCTTTTTCATGCCCTATGGTATATCCTTATTATACAGAAAATGCTTTTGAAATAAGAAACCGATTGCTTGCTAATAAGATATATGTTGCAACTTATTGGCCTAATATATTTCAATGGTGTACAACTTGTGACTTGGAATATCAATTGGCGAATAAGATTCTTCCTTTGCCAATAGATCAACGTTATGGGTTTCGTGAAATGGATATTATTTTGAGTGTTATAGCTGGATAGAATATGGATAATAATAAGATATTTCTAAGAGGATTTGAGCTTGAAGATTATATTTTGATAAATAAATGGAGGAATGATCCTGAGATTCAGAACCTTCTTTCAGGTAATTTCAGATATGTTTCTTCGGAAATAGAGAAAGAGTGGGTTAAACAAAAAATGATGAATAACACTAAGGAACTTTATTTAGCCATTTGTTTAGCTGAAGGTGGGTGTGAGATGATTGGGTATACTTCTATTAATAATATTGATTATATTAATCGTTGTGCTCATGGAGGGGGAATTATTATTGGAAATAGACAATATAGAGATGGTGAGATTAGATATGAAGTTGGAAAAATGATTAGAGAGTTAGTTTTTGATCATATGAATTTAAATCGTTTTACAGGTGCTTGTTTGGCTGAACATAAAACTTCAAAAATAATGATGGAAGCTTGTGGATTTCAATTAGAGGGAGTAAAGCGACAAGCTGTTTATAAAAATGGAATTTATCATGATCAGCTCTTTTTTTCTTTGTTACGGGAGGATTATTATAAATTGATGCAAGAGGGAGAATATACTTTGAAAGCTTATGCCAAACGAATAAAAAGTATAAGAAAACATTGATGGTACGCTTTTTTGTGTTGTGTTTATTGTTTCTCTTTTGCAATCAGGTGTATTCGCAATATTCAAGAGAAAAGCTGAAAAAAGTAGAAGCAGAAGTTAAAGAAATAATGGATGAGCTTCACGTGATAGGTTTATCTGTTGCAGTAGTCAATAAGGGAGAAATAGTATATCAAAAATCATTTGGTAATAAATCTATTGATTCATCTAATAGTGCCAAGAAAGAGATGTTGTGCGATGAACATATTTTTAGGATTGCTTCTATTTCTAAGACTTTTGTTGCTACGGCAATATTACAGTTGGTAGAAAATGGGAAATTGAATCTGAATGATCATGTAAATCATTTTTTGGATTTTAAAATTTCTAATCCCAATTATCCGTATATTCCAATAACAATAAAAATGTTATTATCTCATCGTTCTAGCATAAATGATAAACTGGGATATAATTCTTTTAATCATATAAACCCAGAAAAAGGGAATAAATATCAGTTATGTTATAATGATTATGCTCCGGGTGAAGGTTATCAATATTGCAATTATAATTATACTCTGTTAGGGGCTATTATAGAAAAAGTTTCCGGGGAAAGATTTGATAACTATATAGAGAATCACATAACGGCACCATTAGGTTTGAAATGTAGTTTCAATGTCGATAAGTTGGATTCTTCTTTATTTGTTCCTCTTTATAAATATGATGAAAAAGCAAGGCAATTTAAATTAATGTTAGATGTATATAAATCTTATGCAAAGCAATTAAAAGGCTATAAGATGGGAATATCTACTCCTTGTTTTGTACCAGCAGGAGGAATGAAGATTGCAACAGGAGATTTAGCTAAGTATATGATTATGCATATGCAAGATGGGATATTTAATCATAAGAGGATTATAACAAGAAAGAGTGAGAAGCAAATGAGAAATGTATTAACTCCAGAATCTTCGTATGCTCTTTCTTTTAGAGAATATAAAAATCTTATACCACATGAAACATTATATGGTCAAACAGGTGGAGCTTATGGATTATATAGTGCAATGATTTTCCATTCTCAGAAAAAGTATGGCTTTGTCATAATTACTAATGGATGTTTATCGAAATTTGTTGATGGGTATCATGATCTTCATAAAAGTCTTATCAAATGCTTGTATAACAATTTGATAGTGGAGAAGTGAAATGCGAAACTTTTTTTCTTTAAGAATAACCACAAGTTCAGTTTTAAACTTCTTTCTAGGAGTGAGTTTTTTGCTTATGATGTTTAAATCATTTAGGCTGTATTTCACTTGGGATATTTCTATGGTATTAATTGCAATTTTAGGTGGAGGCTCTAGTTTACTATACTATATACATTACTATAAAAAGATATATGATAAAACGACTTTATATCAAGTCTTTTTGTGTTTTTCTATAACTCTTGTTTTTCTATATGAAATATTGACTATATCAGAATTTAATATATTGTCCTTATTTACAATATTTACATCTTTATGGTGCTCTGTATTTCTTATATTATCAGATTATTCGACCCAAGTAAGATTGTTGCGTTATGTGGTTAAAGCAACTCAAATATTAGTTGCTATATCATTAGTAGGTTGGTTATTATATCTTTCAAATGTACCATTACCACATTATTATTCGGAGACGGATGCTTACTATATACATACAGTCTATTATTTATTTATATTAAATGGTATTCCAGAGTTACAAATAATGCCTCGTTTTGCTGGAATGTTTTTGGAACCTGGGCATCTTGGTACTATTTGCTGTCTTTTGCTATACGTAGAAGGGTTTAATCTGAGAAAAAAAGGAAATATTATTTTGTTGTTAGGAGTGCTCTTTTCTTTATCCCTGGCTGCTTATGGATTGTTGATCGGTGGAGTGGCTCTTTATATTTTTTATAATACAAAAAGGGGAATGATATACGTGACAGTTTTCTCTTTGTTTATCGCTGTTGTATGGATAATATCTATAAATTATAATTCAGGTGAAAACTATTTGAACAAACGTATTTTTGAGCGTTTAATCTTTGAAGATGGTGAAATGATGGGGGCTAATCGTACTACTGATTTTTTTCAAACTCGATTTGATCGTTATGTTGTTAGTTCAGATATATGGTTTGGAGTGGGGCGGGATGCTTTTGATGCAAAAGGGACTTCTACGACTAATATACTGAATGGTTGTGCGGGTTGGAAACGTTTTTATTTTCTGCGTGGTGTAGTTGGCTGTTTTCTATTATTGTTATTCTTGTTTTCTTATTGGAGAAAATATCCTTCTTCAAAAGCAGGGGCATTTTTAATACTTTTTTTGGTAGCAAATATGATACGAGATTACCCTTTACGCGAATATTTTTTATTTATCTATTTATTAGCTATTCCTGTGTTATACCAAAGAAAGGTTGAATTTAAATGATGATACTATGAGTGCTTTGCATCTATGTTTTGATGGGAATTTTATAAATAAATGCTTGGAAGTTTTTGAAAAATATTATCCAGGTCAAAATTTGTTTCTTGTCAATAAAGAAAAGGATCAGTTTGAAATGCTTCAATCAGACAGGCGTTTATTAGGAGTTCCATTTGTGAAGAAAAATTTTCCATTGATTTTACAACTGTGTTCAGAAAATAATATTGATAAAATAATATTGCATGGTTTGAAATCTGATTTAGTTGATTGCCTGAAATTTTTAAAACAGAACATTGATTGTAGGGTTTATTGGATCTTTTGGGGATATGAACTTTATTTTACTTTAGGTAATTTAGGTAAATATAAATTGTTTGATGGTTTCTTGAATCCTTTTCTTAGAGATACTTATTATTCTCCCAATAGACTAAGTTTCATTGTTAAACGTTTTTTTTATGGAAAGCGGTTATTGTCTGACGTTTTTAAGGAAGCCTTAACTATGATCGATTATTTCTGTTTTTGGAATTACAAAGATTATGAATTATTACAAGCCCATTTTCATACAAATATAAAGTATAAATACTTTGCGTATATGGCTTCAGAGGAAACTGCGATAAAAGTAAATATAGAAGATGTTGTTTGTAAGAAAAGTAAAACACTTATGATTAATCATCAGGCTTCTAATACCGGAAATCATAACACGGTGATGAAGAAAATAGCTTGGTTAGATACTAAAAATGATTATAAGAAGATTGTTCCTCTTTCTTATGGTAGTTCCCGCATAAGAAAGCTTGTTTTACGGCAAGGTCAGCACTTGTTTAAAGAACAATTTAATCCTATATTAGAATATATGCCTCGTGATAAATACTTTGAACTAATGTCTTCGGTTGAAGTTGCTGTTTTTGGACAGAAACGGCAAGAAGCTTCTGGTAATATATCCACTTTGTTAAAGAATGGAGTGAAAGTCTTTTTGCGTGAAAAGAATAATCTTCTACAATATTATCGGGAAAAGGGGTATATTATTTTTTCGTTTGAAAAAGATTTGAATTCAATAGATGATTTAAAACCTTTGTCTTTAGAGGAGCAAGCGTATAATAGAGATTGTAGTGTTAGAAATCGCATTTATTATGATCGATTTATGCCATCTTTTTTTGAGGAATAAGTAAAATTTGAATTTATGAAAGATTTGATAATATTAGGAGCAGGAGGTATGGGGCGTCAATTATATTTTTTGGCTTCCTGTTGTGAAGGGTATGGCCGTGGATTTATCATTAAGGGCTTTTTGGATGATAATCCAAGCGCCTTGGATGATTTTGAAGGTTATCCTCCAATAATAGGTTCTATAGAGTCTTATGAAATACAACCTCAAGATGTTTTTGCAATCTCAATTGGTGATGTACAAATAAAGAGGAAATGTATCAAGACTATTCAAGATAAGGGAGGGGAATTTATGACATTGGTGCATCCATGTGCAGGCATTTCTCAGAATGTCAGAATTGGAATGGGATGTATTATTGCTGCTAATGCGTACATTGGAGTTGATTCTACTATCGGTGATTTTTCTTTTATCCAAAATGGGGCTATTATTGGTCATGATGTAAAAGTTGGAAATTGGTGTAGGATTGATTGCCATGCAGTTTGTATTGCAGGAGTAGAATTGGGAGATGCTGTTTGTATTCATACTGCTGCCGTGATTAACCATAATATAAAGGTAGCTAGTGGGGCATGTGTAGGAGCAGGTAGCTTTGTTATACGTAATATAAAGAATGCAATAACGGTATATGGAAATCCTGCGCGAAAAATTGATATTAAATAATAAAAGTATATGAGTCTTGTTTATTCATTAGAAGAGAAAATTGTATTAGTTACCGGTTCTTCTTCCGGTATAGGGAAACAGATTGCATTGCGTTGCTCGGAAGCTGGTAGCTTCACAATAATTACTGGCCGAAATGAGGAAAGATTAAATGCAGTGTATCAAAACCTAAACCAAGAAAAAAGGCAGAAATATATTTCTGATTTATCTGATGAAGTAGGGATATCTGATCTTGTTTCTTCTCTTCCACAACTTGATGGAATTGTTTTGTGTGCAGGTATGGTAAAAACTGCTCCAATTAAATTTAATTCACGCAATAGTGTTGAGGAGGTTTTTAAAACAAATACTTTTTCTAATATTACATTACTTCAATATTTATTTCGACATAATAAAATAAAGAAAGGGGCTTCGGTTATTTTTATTTCTTCTGTGGCTTCAATAAAGCCTTATAAAGGTAATTCTTTGTATTCAGCTTCTAAAGGAGCATTAAATTCATTTGCGAAAGTGATGGCTTTGGAATGTGGCGTTAAAAGAATACGAGTGAATTGTATTCATCCGGGAATCATCCGTACCAAACCGGTAAGTAACTTTTCTGAGGAGGAAATGGCCAAACAGGCCGCTTCTATACCATTGGGTTTTGGAGTACCAGATGATATAGCCTATGGATGTATATATTTGTTGTCAGATGCTGCGAAATGGATAACAGGAACTGAATTAATTATAGATGGTGGTCAGTCTATTAGCTAATTATTAATAATATAATTAAAATAATGAAGTGTTTAATAAAGAATGTAGAAATTAAGGCTATTGCAACATGCCTTCCTCAAAATACTTTTGAGATGAATAGTTTAAAAGGGAAATATGAGGATAAAGAAATAGATAACATGATGAAGACAACAGGAGTTGTCAGGGTTCATGTAGCAGAACAATGTCAGACAACTTCTGATTTATGTTTTGAAGCTGCAGAACTTTTACTGAAAAGTGAAGACATTAATAAGGATGAAATAGATGGCGTTGTGTTTGTTTCTCAAACATTTGATTATTTATATCCAGCTACCTCTGTAGTCTTGCAACACCGCTTGGGATTGTCTAAGGAAACTATTTGCTTTGATATTTCTTATGGATGTTCCGGCTATATGTATGGACTTTTTCAAGCTGCTTCTATGATTCATACCGGTGCATGTAAAAATGTATTGTTGATGGCTGGAGATACAAATACGAAGATATTGAATCCCGATAACCTTGGGGCCAGAATGGTTTTTGGTGATTGCGGATCTGCAACTTTGGTTTCTGTAGGTACTTCTTCTATGGGATTTCATTTGTGCTCGGATGGTTCAGGAGCAAATACAGTTATTAATGTGAATGGAGGGTTTCGCCATTGGCCTGATAATGCTCAGAAATTGGATTTTAGTAAAAATGCAAATAAGGGCGATGATGTTTTTGCTTTTATTGTATCATGTGGTACGAAGAGTATTAAAACTATTTTAGATTTTATGGAATGGGACAAAGATGAAGTTGATCTTTATGCTTTGCATCAAGCCACAAAGTTTACTTTAGATTTTATGAAAAAGAAGCTTAAACTCAATGAAGATAAAGCTCCTTTCGATATTGAAAATTATGGAAATACAGGACCTACGACTGTACCTTTGGTTATAACGGATTATGCACACAAAGGTCTAGAGGTTGATACTACAAGATGGAAAAAAGTAGTGTTGGCAGCTTACGGCGTTGGCTTATCGTGGGGGAGTATTGCATGCGATTTATCAAAAACCAACATTTATAGACCCATTAATCAAGACTTAAGATAAATATAATTATGAATGCTTTTATTTTTCCCGGTCAAGGTTGCCAAAAAGAAGGAATGGGAAAAGAATTATATGATAATTTTCCCAAGGCAAAAGAAATTTTTGAGTTGGCTAATGACTTTTTAGGAAGAAGAATTACTGATGTTATGTTTTATGGAACAGAGCAACAGTTAATGGAAACCCAAAATACGCAGCCTGCAGTTTTTTTGTATGAAGTTGCTTTGGCTTTATCTCAAGATCATATATCACCAGATGTTGTAGCTGGGCATTCTTTAGGTGAATTTGCAGCTTTAGTAGTGAACGGTACTATTAGTTTTGAGGATGGATTGAATTTGGTGTTACATAGGGCATTAATAGCTCAGAAAACATGTGAGAATACTAATACTGCTATGGGGGCGGTAATAGGCCTTTCTGATGAATACGTAGCGAGAAGAATAAAAGAAATTTGGGATGAGACGGGGGAACCCGTTTATTTTGCAAATTACAATGGACCCGGTCAAGTTGTTATTTCAGGCTCTAAAAAAGGAATAAGACAAGCTTGTAAAGCATTCATGAAAGAAGGGGCGAAAAAAGCTGTACCATTAATGATTGGTGGCAGTTTTCATACGCCATATATGGAAGAAGCTCGTTTAGAACTAAAAAAGCATATTGATGAGACAATTTTCAATTCGCCAGTAATTCCTGTTTGTCAATGTGTTGATGGGGAATTAAATTTAGATCCGGAAAAAATTAAGAATAATCTTATTGAGCATATAACTCATCCCGTCTTATGGACTCACATGGTTCACAATATGGTGAGTAGTGGAGTGGATAAGTTTTATGAAGTTGGTCCAGATGATACTTTGCAAAAAATAGTAACTCGCATGTATCCTGAAAAAAAAATAACTACAATTTGGTCAATACCTATATATAAACAATATAACCCATTAAATAATATTTGAATATGATTACTTTAAATGAATTTGTAGCAAAATTTGCTTCTGAGTTTGATGAAACTCCCGTAGAGAAATTTACTCCTAGTACAGTTTATAAAGAATTGGATGAGTGGGGGTCATTGACTGCTCTTTCTATTATTTCAATGATTGATGAAGAATTTGATAAGTTTTTGACTGGAGCTGATTTGCGCTCTGTATCTACGATAGAAGAATTGTATGGTTTAATACAAACTAAATAATATGATAATGGATATACAATATTTTGTTGAAAAGTTTGCTGAACAATTTGACGAGACAGATATTGGCTGTTTTAGTCCAAAAACAGTTTTTAAAGAACTCGATGAATGGTCTTCTCTAATAGCATTGACTCTTATTGCCATGATTGACGAAGAGTATGATGTTACTCTGAAAGGAGAGGATATCCGTGACGCTACTACAATCGAAGACTTGTTCACTATAATTGGGAAAATTAAAAATTGAATGTGCTATAATCCATATACGCTTGATAATAAAGTGGTTCTTGTCACGGGAGCTGCTGGTGGCATTGGACGACAAACAGCCATTGATTGTTCTAAAATGGGAGCAAGTCTTGTTTTGACTGATATAAATGAGAATGGGCTGCAAGAGACGCATAATCTTTTGGATTATTCTCAAGGACAGTCACATGCATACTATAAAGCAGATCTTACAAATGAAACTGAAATTATACAATTAGTTGATATTCTCCCTGTCTTGGACGGATTAGTTTGTAACGCAGGGGTGATGAAATTAACGCTAACGCAGTTTCTAACTTTAGAAGAGATAGAGCGTGTGCATAAGATAAACTTAATTGCTCCGATGTTATTGACGAAATACTTGGTTAAAAAGAAAAAAGTAAAAAAAGGAACTTCACTTGTTTTTTTAGCTTCTGCTGCTGGAGTATTTCGTGTGTCTATTGCAAATGGAATATATGCAACGACCAAATGCGGTATTGACGCCTTTATGAGAACAGTTGCTTTGGAATTAGGTCCGAAAGGAATTAGAGCTAATAGTGTTAATCCTGGTGTAGTTGAAACGAAACTTATTAATAATGGACAGTTTACAGAGGAGCAGCGTCAAGCGGAATTGAAAAACTATCCATTGAGGAGGTACGGTACTCCATCGGATATTGCTTATGCTGTTGTCTATTTGTTGTCGGATGCTTCTTCTTGGGTGACTGGTACTGCGTTGAAAATAGACGGTGGAATGACACTTAGTTAATTATGTATATGCAAAACTCATTATTGAAACAAAAAGTTTGTATTATTACCGGTGCCGCGCAAGGTATCGGTAAATCTATAGCTGAACGTTTTGCTTCTGATGGTGCAATAGTTTATGCTTGTGATCGTGCTGAAGGAGTTATGGATGAATGGGCGAAGGCTTGTTCGGAAGATAATAATACCCGTGTGCTTCCTTTGTATTTTGATGTGACGGATGCTACAGCTGTAAAATCAGCCTTTATGTCCGTATTCA